>Ga0116227_10001846_pt1 | contig 48131 bp, 34 predicted proteins | sample S1TSphgellanicum_FD_89693 | JGI IMG/M metagenome (GOLD analysis project Ga0116227, IMG submission 89693) | Host-associated microbial communities from peat moss isolated from Minnesota, USA - S1T2_Fb - Sphagnum magellanicum MG | ecosystem: Host-associated > Plants > Peat moss > Unclassified... | reverse complement strand
TGGAAAAAAATTGCGATATTTAGGTTAAAAGTTTGTTTGCATTTTTTTGTTGTTTTTTTTTAAAAAAAAATAGGTCCCTTATACCAACAATAGTCCAATGTTGTTTTTTTTTTTTTTTTTTTTTTTTTTTTTTTTTTTTTTTTGTTATGAAAAAGATGATGATGGTAGCATCGTCGTGCCATCATTGTCCTTTTTTGTTATTTTGTAGGCACAAAAAAATGATGACGAGTAGCTGCGTTGCTCATCATCATTATCTTGTGGTCTTGTTGCTACAAAAAAGATGATGATGGCACTATTGTTTTCGACTTTTGTTGTTTTGTAGGTGTGAGAAAATGATGACAAGTAGCACAACTGTTCGTTATCATTATGTTGTGGTCTTGTTGCGAAGAAGAAGATGATGACGATGTTATCATCATCTTTTTATGTAATTTTGCAAGCATGAGAAAATGATGATGAAAAGTAACGTTACTTGTCATCATTATGTTGTGGTCTTACAACGAAGAAGAAGATGATGACGATGCCATCATTGTTTTCTTTTTTTTTGTTTTTTTTGCTATAAAGAAACAACAACGACACCATTGTTGTGTTATCATCATCTTCTTATGTTGCTTTGGAGGTTGCATTGCTATTTGTCATCATTATGTTGTGGTCCTCTTGTTGTGAAGAAAACAACTTCGATGGTCCCGTCATCATCTTTTTTTTGTTGTGAAAAAGACGATGATGACATTATCCTCGTGTCATCATCGTCTTCTTATGTTGATTTGCAAGCATGAGAAAATGTTGACAAGTAGTGTTGCTACTTGTTGTCATTATGTTGTGGTCCTACTGCAAAGAAAATGACAATGATAGTGTCGTCTTTTTTTTAAAAAAAATTAAAATTTGTTATGAAAAAGATAATGACGACATTGTTGTTGTGTTGTCATCATCCTTTTATGTTGCTTTGCAGGTGCAAAAAAATGATGACAAGCAACGTTGCTACTCATTGTCATTATGTTGTGGAAATAATGTTTGTCATTCTTTTGCTCTCCACAATGACGAGCATCAACAACATGGTCTTGTAGGAATAAAAGAACGCCAGCTAACAACGATGAGCAATAACATTGTTTGTTGTCATTTTTTTTTTTCAATTACTAACCAAGGGCAACGACGATGAATGCTATTGCATTCATTGTCATTTTTTTCTCACTTGCTGCTTGGAGAGAGTGACTACACTCTTGGTGGTCCTCTGCTTTGCATTTGTTGCAAAGTTAGTGGTTATATTCTTGTTTTCTATTGCAACTGATGGTAGTCCTCTTTTCATTTATTACTACAAATGAGAGAGTGGAAAATGAACTAATAACTAAAATAATATTGTGTTGTTTATGTTTTTGGTAGATGTAAACTCAAAAGAAAGCAAAGAATGGTGGAATAAATTTCAACAAGTTTCAAAAGAAGCTATAGATGGCATGGGAGGTGTCACAAATGAAAGATATGTGGAGGTTGGGGTGATGGGACAACAAGTGAATGTTGAGAATGTGGTTCCATTGGTTCCAAGTGAGATTATTGAGGAGGAGCAAGTGAAAGTGAATGAAATTGTTGGGGAAACATTTAAGAGAAATGCAGATCAAATTGAAATAGATTTGGAGAAAACTATTTCGATGATAGAAGACTAAGAAAATGTAGTTTTTGCTGATCCATTGTTAGAACAAGAGAATGCAAATGATGATGTTGAACCTCATGCACATATTGATGGAGGTGACATAGCCATGGAATTTCACTTTTTATTATTACCCCACCCATCCTTTCAAGTCGAGAGGATGGGTGGGGTTTTTTTGGGTCAAATTTGTGATTGTAATACGTTCTTTGATTGTGGTCTTTAAACCTCTACCTTCCCCACCTTCCTTTTCTATGTGAGAAGGTGTGTGGGGCATTTTTTTGGGGTCTAAGTCTATAGGCAATACCCTTAGGTTTTGTAGGTGATATTGTTATTTTTTAAAGTTGTTTCATTTTATGCAAATTTCAACATTAGAATTTAGAAGTACTTTCAAATTGTGTTTTTGTTCTTTTATCTTTTCGCCTCATTGTGTGTTATATCTTCTATCTATCTATGTAATACCTTCATTGTCAAGGGGATAACCTTCATCCAAAATATAAATCTCACATTAGGTTTTTTTTTTTTGTTTTTTGATTTCATATGTGGTTGCCCCTCCCCTAGTTGCCATAGAAGGTGTCCATTGGGCAAGGGATGGGCCCAAATTTGCTTGTAGGGGTGATGGGTGCAATGCATCCTATATGGTCAAACACAACTTGGTATGGCATTCGCAAGCACACCACAATGTGACCATGGAGCCAGGCAATCCTAGATGCCCATCTACTTGAAAAAAAGGCTTGAGGCATCAAGATCATGCAACCATGAATGTGTGGGTTTTGAACAACCTTTTGATCAGATTCTGGCGTAATGAGCAGAAGGCAATTGCTACGGCTAAAAGGCATGCAAACTTGGAGTGGGATAGGTTCCAAGATGATTTGCAATACACACCTAAGGTTCTTAAGTTTACATTTGTTAAACTAGCTTCTAGCCACATTTTTCAACTTCTTAGCATGACTGCATGACTGCATGGGGTGTGGGGGCCATCCCCCTCAATGTGCAGGCCAAGTTGGAGCATGATGAAGACCTTGCATTTGTGATTTGAATAGCTTGAGTTGGGTATGCAAAATAAAATGGTTCAGTGTAAGGATATTGGCCTCTTTATGTAATACCATGATTTAGAATGATTCATGGTTAATAAATTTTTAATAATGTCATATTTAATTTTATTTGAATTATAGGTTTTAGGTTTCATATGTAATACGTATTGTATTGTGTTGTTTGTTGTAAGGTTCAAGGCACCATTAGGGAAGTGTTTGTGGCTAATGCTATGGATGTAGCATTGGCCAATTGTGGGGTATTTACACAACAACATGCCCATGATGCAAAAGTTGCATTAGCGCAATATAGGAGGCCAATGGGATCCCATCCCCTTTCGATAGTGATATGGATAGCCCATAGCTTATACTAATTTTGATTAGGGTGTTGTTTTGGTCTTCAAGATTTAGGGTAACAATTTATCTTTAAGGCAACCATTATGACATTCCCCATTTTAGGTGGGGTTATTTTGGACTTGGTTCGTTTTTGCACATTTTTGTAACACATGTCATCCATATTTTTTTTGTTTAAGGCATTTTTTCCATTTTACATCATTTGTGTTAATAGTTATAAATACACTCTCACATATTCTTATATGTATGTTTGATGAAATTATCAAAAAATTGATTTTAATCTTGCACTCAAACCAAAAAAATGTCTTTATTCCCAAAAATAAGAAGTTCAAATTTAGAGGAAAGTAATACCCTCATGAGGGTACTCTATAAACACCATGAATTGATTTATTTTGGTCTAGGTTATTGAAGGGATATTACTTGTGCCCAAAATCATTCAATGCACATGCAATACACCTTTTAAGGTATATTATAAATCCTTTGGCTACATAACATATTTAGAGATTCTTAAAGGGGTATTGCATTGCCTAAACAAAACTTAAAAGGAATGTAACACCTTCATGAGGGTAAATTGTAAACACTATGGATTGAATTATATTGGTTCGGGTTATCAAAAGGGTATTGCTTATGCCTAAAATTATTCAATACATGTGTGATACCCTTGTTAGGGTATATCAAAAATTCTTTGGGCTCCATCATATATCTATTGAAACCTAGAGGGGTATTGCATAGTCATACCAAAACCTAGAAGGAAAACATTACCTTATTTGGGGTAATCTAAAAACACTGTGGGCTTCTTGAGGGGTATCACATTGCCCAAACAAAACCGAAAAGGAATGCAATACCCTCATGAAATATCTATAAACACTATGGATTGAATTATATTGGTGTAAACTATTAGAGGGGTATTGTTTATGCCCAAAATTATTCAATGCATGTCCAATACTTCTCTTAGGGTATATCAAAAATTGTTTAAGTTGCATCACATAAATATTGAAACCTGGAGGGACATTACATAACTAGACACTAATAGAAAACCCCCTTTTTTTAACCAAAAGTTTTCAACTACATGACATTTGCAATTGTGTTTCAACTTGATTTTTAAAATTTTAAAATAGAATTATGGAAACTACCAATAAAGTTGATTCATTTACTATATTGGTATATAGTTGAAAACATTTTTCAACTGTGTGGTCATTTACCAAATATGCCTCGCATCAACAATGTCTCCAAGTTGAACTTCCAATTATCTTGGTAAACAATGTGAAGCATGTTTCAACTGAGGGGTCATTTTTGAAATATTCTTGGCATCTAAGGTTCTTTAGTTGGCACAAAGTCAAAACATTGACTAGTGTTCAACTATTTTGGATGATAAAATGTATGGATGATAAAATGTACTAAAGGATGGATGAAATATAGTCTTGTTTACAACTATCTCTTTCAATTAAATTAAACAACTAGTAGGCAATTTTAATTTTATACATATAATATTGTAATATTTACTTAAAAATTTGGTAACATTAAATTACATGTAAATTTTATTTATATAAATGAATGGTCTTTTTTGTGCATATAAATATTAAACTTTAATTTCAAAATAAAGTTTAAGAATTTTTAAAAACATGTTAGTACAATGTTTATGTTCAATACACATGTAATTTATTATTTCTATGTAAATCATTATAGCATGTCAATTAATGATACATAATTAATAATATTGTGCAACTATAATGTTTATTCATTTTTATACACATGATATTTTAATATTTGTTTACAATTATGATAAAATCTCATAAATGTTGATGTACCCTATGTCATTGGCCCAAGTTTCAATGCATTCAATTGAATTTTCTTTCCAAACTTTTTTTTGCAATTTGTTTGAATTTCCAACAAAAATACGTACCCACCAAAAATTCAATAATATTGTTCTCATTTTAGGTCTCAAAATTACGAAATCAATTTTATTAAATCAAACTTGGGGAGGGCTTCCTAACAATACCAAGAATGCCCCCAAGTTCCAATTTACTTTTCAATCTTGGTTTTTCAAAAAAATCAATGAAAAACTGGTTCAGTAATCAATAGATTCCACATTGTAGCTCCAAACATTTTAAATCAAGTTGTTGCATTTCTATTAATTGAGAGCTTTTTGATGACAAGTTCCATAACATAACCTAAGACATTGTGGTTTAGGAGATATCATTATGACAAACAAAAATAAACTACCTTCCTTCATGGATAAACCTAACATGTGTTGTTGGCCCCAAATGTGAACACACTCAACTCATTTTCCTTTTTACACCCAATTTGTTGTAATTTGTTTGAATTTTCAACAAAAAATTCATTCAAAATTCAATATTTTCCACACTTTAAATATGAAATTTACGAAATAAATTTCATTAAATCTAACGTATCAATTATTTTCCAACAACACTAAGTACACTTTTGGATTCGAATAAAATTTTTATTTATGATTTTATTAATGTTTATAAAAAATGGTTCAATAATCAATAACTTTTGCATTGTGGTTCCAAAACATTTCAACCCAAGTCAGTGCACCCCTATTCATTGTTAAGTTTTCAAAGATATCAATAACATTATATGAAATAATTTGGTTCAGGAAATTTCAACATGATAGAATAAAACAAAACAAATTATCTACCTTCATTAATAGATTAAATTATGTGTAAATTATTTTTGTATGAAATGAATGGTTATGTGTGATGCAAATTTATTTGTGCACAAAAATAATAAATTTGATTGAAGGAAATTTAAGGAAATTCTGAAATATAAATGTGTAATAATGTGCATGTTCAATACACCTAATTATTATTTATATGTAAATTAGATTTTAGTTTACAACATATCAAATAATGATACATAATTAAAGAAAATTTGAAATATGAGTTTGTAATAATGTAAATTCAATATATGTAATTTATAATTTCTTTGTAATTCAAATGTTAATTTACAACAAATCAAGTAATGATACATAATTCATAATTTTTTGGAACTTTAATGTTTATTCATTTTTATGCGTATGATGTCTTAATATATATTTTAAATTGCAATAAAGATTCATTAATAATTAAGGTACACGTAAATGTTTTTTGTATCCATGAATGATTACATGTATGATGAATGTTTTTATGCATATAAATATTACACTTTATTTTGAAAATAAATTTGTAAAAAATTCTGAAATATAAGTCAACTTAATAATGTGTATGTTCAATACATGCATAATTTATAATTTATATGTAAATTCAATTTTCATTAACAACGTATCAAGTAAAGATATTTAGGTAATGGAAAAAAATGTTCAATACATGTGTAATTTATTATTTCCATGTAGATTCAATTTTAGTTTACAACATATCATGTAATGATACATAATTAATATTTTTTAGGATTTTAATATTTATTCTAATTCTATTAGTTCCAATAATTTTTCATCTATTAAAAGTATTTATTTATTTATGATTAAATCATAAGAATTTTTAGAATAATTAGTAAATATATTTAATAAATTATCATATAATTTCAGAAATTATTTTTATTCAACACTACTATACTATTTTTTTTCTTATTTAATATTTATTATACTAGATCATTAAATAATTCTAAAAAATTAGATAAAAATATGAATAAAAATAGTTAAATAACTAGTCTAACCTATTTACTAGCTACAATATTATTATTAATGTTATTGTTGTAATTGTAGTCAATTATTAATTATCACAACATTATAATGATTATTGTAATTAAAATCTCATATAAAATCTATTATTGAATATTTATATTTGAGTTAATTCTTTGTTTTATGAAATGTTAATAAAAATTTATGATGAATTCCGAATTTTAAAAAAATCAGTGATAATTAACTATTTAATTAAAAAAATTAATTGCTGATTTTTCAAAATAAAAATAAATCACCATATTATTTAATTAATGATGATAATATGCTTAATTGTTTAATTATACAACTATATAGTTAAAAATAATTAATGAAAAATTATTATAATAATTAAAGTAAGTAGTTAGACCTAGGCTAAATAGATTATTAGTTTAGGTCTAGGCCTAACTAGACTTAAACTAGTTTATACAACTAGATTACAACTATTTGAGTTGCAATTAAGTTGCAATTGGGTTACAATTAGGGTAGACAACAAATGGTACTTTATTTTCAAACATTTTCAAGTTTTCCCTCATTTCAACACCAAATTGAATGTTTTTTATGTCATTGGAAGCGCAAAATAGAAAGCTACAAATGTTCTTTGAACCTCAAATGCAAAGGAACAAAACAAAGAACACACAAAGAAAAAGAATGATATTTTGTCTCAAATTTTGTCTCTAAACCCCCTTCACTTCTCACAACTATATCTTACTCAATTCTCATTCATTTTGAACGATTTCAAAGGCTACAAATGTGCTATCTCAAAATCTATAAAACTTATTGAAAGTGAAAAATAAAAAAAACAGCAATTGAATAGCTGAAGTTTCAAAATCATACTAAACATTTATGAAAAAATCCAAAGCATGACCCCCTTCATTTTGAAAGGGCATATCTTGTTCATTTTCCATTCGATTGTAGCGTTTTTTATAAATTTGGATACACCAAGTGGAGGAATACAAAATTATTTGAACTTTCAAAAGGAACAGACCATGGACAAGAAAATTATAATGATCCAATATCAATAGGTGTTCGGTGATAGGTGTGTTTTCCCTAGGTTACAATTAAAACTTTTATCCCACATTGTTTGGTTTCCATTCCATGAATCCAAACTATATAAAAGAGTGCACTAGGATTATTGGAGAACACAATAAACTTGAAAATCTAATAGCCATTTGGGATGAACCAATCAAAAAGGTTCAACCTTAAAGGTTAAACCAAATGAAATAAGACTTCATTTATTAATTGCCATGTGGTTTAGGTCTAGGCTTAACATAGGTGCCTAGATCTAGCCTTAATTTAAGCCTATATTAAATGGTTTATGTTTAGGTTTAACCTAGGTGCCTAGGTTTAGAGTTAACCTATTCTCAAACACCATGTGGCTTAACTTTTGATGTGGATGTGCCACGTGTCATTCAACTATTTGTTGACCCCAAAATTTGTGAGCATGCCATGTGTCATTTAACTATACGTTGACCCCACATTTTATGAATGTGCCACATGTTAACATTGTTAGTGTGTCATGTGTCACCAAACCATTGGCCAAATGTTCAATTTACATAGTTGCAACATAGTGGAAGTGTTCAACTTACATAGTTGCAACTTAGTTGAAGTTGTAATTATATTTTTGGTTGATGTCATGTTTAGTTAGCAGACGAGGTTCATCCATTAGTCGAATGTAGTTGACAACATCCTTCGACTATATTGGTAAAACAATTTTCAACTAAATTGATAAATAGTGGCACATAGTGGTTATTGCTGTTGTGTTGACACGTGGTATACACTTTCGACTACAATTTCACTCTTGATTTGTACATTTGACATTACTGGTTAGCAGTTGCAAAAACAATTTCCAAGTTGCAAAAATAAATTGCAACTATATGTGTAGTTTTCGACTTGGTTTGTAGTTGAACAATAGTTAAAAATGTAGTTACAAAAGGGGGGGTTTTCTACTAGTGAGACCAAAACATAGAAGGAAAACAATACCCTATTTGGGGTAATTTACAAACACCATGGGCTTAATTATTTTGGTTTGGGTTATGGAAGGGTATTCCTCATGCCCATAATCATTTAATTTACATGCACTACCCCTTGCAAGGTATCTCATAAAACCTTTGGGCTCCATAACATTTTTTTGGAATTTGGAAGGGTATTGAATAGACTTAACAAAACTTAAATGGCAAACAATAATCACATCATTTTAGGGTAATATCATAAACCATGAATTATATGTATATATATATATATTCTATTTTCATTATATGATGCCAGACATATTGATTAAAAAAAATGAGGGTATTGCAAAAAAATTCACATTGATGTTAGAAGGTCCATCTAAATAAAATTATGGAATTTAAATACAATACTTCTATCATTTTGGGATATTTGCATTCATCTTGAAACTTGGAGGGCTATTGCATAACCATAGCAAAACCTAAAAGCAATACAATATCCGCACTATATTGTGATAATATCCTAAACCATAGTATAAATGAAGGTATTATCAAGTTAGTCACATTGATGGTAAAAGGTAATGAAACTATCATTAAAATGAAAGTAATGCAATTACACATCAAAACTTTGTTGAAGTAAACCTTATACCATCAATGTGGCCAATATTCCAATACCTTCATGTACATATACCAACGATTTTGCATTGGTCCATTTATGAATTTGAAAAAAATTTCCACAATATTTAATGTTTATTTAAAAAAATTAACATAAATTTTTATTAAGATATTGCATATTTCAAAATGCAACAAATTTAATAAATCCACACATTAAGAACTTAAATATATAATTATTTCATATATTGTAAAATAAAATTTACATAAAGTTAAAAAATTACACTAAACATAAATACATAATAGTAGGTACTTATGTTTAAAAATGCAATTAAAACCCTTATTCTATACCTTAAACCTTGATTGAAGCAAGTTAGCGTTATTGTTGAACAATTTCTTTTTATTCTTAAAAAGGAAAGAATTGGGTCATTATTGAAGCCAAATATTCAAAAAAAAGAAAAGAATCACAAACACAATTTACACAAATTTAGTATTCAATTACATGCATTAATAAAATATACAATGTTAATAGCTTATTTTTGCAAAAAATTAATATTCTTTGAAAATGAAAAACACCATAAAAAAATTACAATATACATAACAATGGGTTTATATATATTAACCAATTTGCATTGGTCGATTAATGTATTATTGTTATTTATGATGTTGAAAGTTTCTTTAAACTATGTTTAATGTTTAATTAAAAACTTTACCAAGTTAAAATAATTAAGCATATATTATATCTCTAGAAATGAAAAAAAATAAATTCACATATCAATTAATTAATTATATCATTACTTTAATTAAAATAGTTTGAAATTAAAATATGTTTGAAAGATTGTGTGGACTTGACAAGTTTAGCTTTGTCATTCAATACTCCAATGCATGACTCTTGCAACAACTTACAATTTGCTTCAATTCTTGAGTAAGATGCAGTAGTATTTGTAATGTCAATGCTTGACAAAAAAGGCACCTATTGAAGTTGCTTATTTTTCTTCTTGTTCTCAACATTGTAAAATGGATTGCTCATGCTACATGAAGGCAAATATGAGAAATTAAGGATGGTTGTTGATTGCACATTGTCTTCAATTTTCAAGGGTTATGTCTCCAAATGGGAACCCATTTTTTTCCATTTTCTGTTGTTGCTGCATTTTTTTTACTAGATACATGATAACAACATTGTTGTTTGGGTGTTCAATGTCCATTAGACCTAGAAATTGAGGAGAAGCGAGAAGTTGCTTGAAGGAAAAGAACTCAGAGCTTTGTGATCTAGCTTTTTTTTTTTTTCAACCTTGAACATATTTCCAAGCTGGCTAAGATTCATTCTTAGTGCTTGTGTCTCATGCATTATGAATTTTGCAAGTTAAGCTCTTACTTCTCTCTTAGTTACAATAGACATTTGACTAGAACATCTTTTAGACTAAAGACTAAAAATAATTAAGCAAAGAGGCATGTTAATTAGGAGTTTGCGTGGGAATCAAAAGGTGCATGCAAGACATGAGTCAAAGGTCTTGAGAATGGGGGCGAAACACATGGGAGTCTAGGGTCTTGGGGGTTGGGGCAAGAGTCCATGTGGGGGTCAAAGGGTCCTGAAATTATAGGTGGGAATTTGCGCGGGAGTTTATGGTCCTGGGAGTGGGGGTGAAAGTTTGTGCAAGGGTCAAAAGGTCCTAAAATTGTAGGCAAGACTTTGCGTGGGAGTTTAAGGTCCCAAGAGTGGGGGCAAGAATTTGTGCGGGGGTTAATCCGACAACCTTGGTTATAAGCTTTTGTTGTAGTTGGCAATTCATCTTGTGTCTACAAGAGTGGAGGTAGGAGTTTGCATAGGAGTTGTGAGTCTACATGAGAGTCCCCCAAGGCACACATGAGACGATAATCAAAGATCTCGAGAATGGGGGGATATTAGGAATTAGGAGTTAAGAGTTAGAAGTTGCTTTGGTTGGTGTCAACATTTTAGTCAATTTAACAACCTTGGCTACGAGCTTTTATTGCACTTGACCATAGTTTTTGGTCACAATTTTGTCTCCATTTTCATGCATCCCCTACATCAAAGGTGGTTATTACATGTAGAATGAAATGATAGGCAAGTTTTAAAACCTTTCAAAACCAATTGACTCAAAATTAGGACATTATCATGTTACGGGAGTTGAGGTTTTGAGAGTGGGGGCGAGAGTTTGAGTAGGAGTCAAAGGGTCTTGAAAGTGTAAACGGGAGTCTAGAGTCTTAAGAGTGGGGGGTCAGAGTCCACATAGGGGTCAAAGGGCCTTAGAATTGTAGGTGGGCTCTGTGCATGAGTTTAAGGGTTTCAAAACTATAGATGGGAATTTGCATGGGAGTTGAAAGGTCTTGGAATTATAAGAAGGAGTTTGTGTGCACTCTTGGGACCTTTGACTTTCATTTACACTTTCGAGACATTCAATTTTCGTGTAAACTCCCACCCCCATTCCTAGGACCTTTGACTTTTAGTTCATGTACACCCCTTAATTCCTACGCAAATTTTCATTCACACTCCCAGTACCTTTGACACTTGTGTGGACTATCATAATTTAAATTGATGTAGCAACAAATAACATAAATATTTCTCAAGAAAAAATTGAACAATGTAGCATGTGGTCATAGGTTCCATTTGCATTACCAAGACCTTTGACTCTTGCTTCAATTCGATGCATCATGTTGGTTTAAATAACCTTGTTAAATAATGTAGGCAATGGTGTAACTAAAAAGTAAGTCCTTTTCTATAGTGCAAGTTTTCTTGAATCAAATGTGTTTTTTTTAAAAGCTCAAACTAAGTTATAGTTTTCAATAATATTTTCTTTGTGATTTTTGTGATTTATTATCTATTTTTTGTGAGCATGAATATCAGATGACCTACTCTTGATTACAAAAAATGTTTCTATTTCTTGTTTTAGACATGCACATTGGATATTTTGTTAAAATGAACATTTTTCAAAGGTGTGGATGTAAAAATAAACATAGGACGAATTACCAGTTGCAACAGAAATTCATAGCCAAGGTTATTGGATTGACTAAAATGTTGTCATTGACCAAGGTAATTCTTAACTCCTAACTCCTAATATCCCCCCACTTTCGAGATCTTCAACTCTTGCCTCATGCATGTTTTGGGATTTTCATGTACATTCAAGACTCATGCATGGACTCTTGCTTCCATTCTCATAAACATAGGACAAATTGCTAGTTGTAATAAAAGCTCGTAGCCAAGGTTGTCAGATTGACCCATGCATGGACTTTTTCTTCCATTCTCGTAGACACAAGACGAATTGCTAATTGCAATAGAAGCTTGTAGCCAAGGTTGTTGGATTGATTCCCACGCAAACTTTTGCCCCACTCCCAAGACCTTGGACTCTCTTGTGGACTCCTACCTACATTTTTGGGACCTTTTGATTCCCGCGTGGACTCTTGCCCCACTTTCGAGACCCTTGATTCCTAGGGTGTGATAATATTCTAATTTTGAGTCAATTGATTATTCAAATGATTTTGAAAGGTTTTAAGACTTGCCTATTGTTTCATTTTACATGTTAAATTTTTAAATTTTCATGAGGTCATTGCATATCAATACGTATTGAAGGAAAACCACAACAAAAAAAATCAAAGAAAATTACATAATCTGACCCAAATTTGGGTTTTCAAAAACTTTTTAAATTGGTATTGCACATTCAATTTTACACACAAAAAACATGGCATTGCCAATGCCTTCAATGGGGTGATAATTTTTAGAAAAATTCATGTAATATAACAACCACCTTTGATGTAGGGGATGCATGAAAATGGAAACAAAATTATGACCAAGAAATTATTTTGGGTTTAACTTTTTGTAAGTTGATAAGTTAAAATTTATAAAATGTGCTTTAATTAAAATTTTAAAACATGCATTAAAATTTTATTAAATTAAAAAAATTATGTTTTTATTTTTTGAAATGGCTTTACAACTTTAAAAGGGAAGAACATAAATATATACATCATTGAAAAAATATTAAGCATGAATTTTTAATTTTGACAAACCCTAAATTCTAACATTAATTAGTAAATTTTACATTAAACCTTAAACCCTTGTACCATCAATGTGACCAATTTTCCATTATGTTCATTTTTATATATGTTAAATCATATTGTAAGGTGAATAAATAATTTTAAAACATGAATTTCATGATATATTGGTAGAGAATTTAGTATTAAAAAAATATTCTAATGTTTCATGGTGAATGAAAATATCCCATGATGATGTATGTTGCAACCCCACTTTGAGGGAAATGTGAGGTCGCCATTCACACTTTTGAAAATGGGACTTGGGAGTCTTCCGGGACTCCCAAAAATTCAAAGCACGAATTCAGGGGTCAAAACACCTCACATTGAGGTGTTCTTTATACCGTTAGAAAGGTCTTGAAGTTTAGATGTCCAAATGGCCTCACATTAGCCATTTGGACATCTATAACACAAGTTATGGTCGAAAGAAGAGTCGGGAGTCAAATTGGCAGTTCGACCCCCGACCACTAAAAGTTGAGAATCGACCCAATCCTGGTGCGTGTAGGTGGAGTGCGACACACCAATGGAAAGCTCTTGAGGAGAGCTATAACTTTGGTTTAGACCTCGTCTCGATCCAAGCTCGGGGCGAGAAGTTATGAACGCCCAAAGTCCCGAGAGTCCAAACAAAGAGAGTTTTGGGACTTTACTTTGGGAGTCTCCGGAAAAAAAGCCATTTGGATGCAAGTGCGGCGGAGAGCTGCAGAGAATACTATATGGGGGAAGGTGGTGGCTTCCCCTGAGTCCGGGCCGTGATGAGTCAAGTGAGTCCAAGGTTGCCCGTGGCTTGTCCCAACACTTAAAGTGTGTAAAATGAGTTCTAACTAACTTGCTGGTTGGATTTGGATGCAGGACCGAATAACTAAGTAGCTTGTCCCTCTTCCTAGTCTAATCCGGGAGCTTTCAGCACGCCCCTCTCACCCCCTTTAATGCTGGAAGCTGGGAGTGTGCCTCTGAGTCCCCACCTTTCCGCAACTTGAGTGACTTAGCCCCAACTTGGGGCTAACTAGGGATTGGGGAGCGCGTCAATGTAGGTATTACATATACATTTCATAACTTTGTTCAATTGTGAAATATTTTACAATACCTTCATTTACTTAAATCAATATGTAAAGCATGTTATATTAATCATGGAATAACTATTTTTAAAAATATCCTTTTGTTTCATGGTTTAAGATATTATCGTAATATGATGCAAGTACTGCTTTCTTTCTAGGTTTTGATATGGCTATGCAATATCCTTACAAGTTTCAAAAAAAAATGTTATAGAATTCAAATGATTTTTGGGATACCCTAAAAGGGGTAATGCATGTGCATTAAATATTCCTATGCATGAGCAATACCCCTTTGATAGTTTAGACCAAAATAATTTAACCCAGTTAATAGGGCTATGCATTACCCCTTAAAGTTTGAAAATATATGTTATGGAACCCAATTTATTTATGAGATACCTTAAGAGGGGTAATGCATGTTCATTGAGTCCTTTTGGGCATGAACAATACCCTTTTAATAGTCTAGACCAAAATAATTCAGCCCATGGTGTTTATAGTGTAGCCCAACGAAAGTATTGCATTCCTTTTAGGTTTTGGTAGGGTTGTACAATAGTTTTCCAAGTTTCAAAAGATATGTTATGGAGGCCAATGCATTTCTAAGATACCTTTCGAAGGGTATTGAAGGTGTATTGAATAATTTTGGGCATGAGCAATGCCCTAAACCCTAAACCCAAATAATTCAGCCCATGGTGTAGCCCAATGAAGGTATTGCATTTCTTCTAGGTTTTGGTAGGGCTCTGCAATATTGTTCCCATTGTTAAAATATATGATATGGAGCCCAAACTTTTTCAAGGATACCTACAATGGAATATTACATGTTCATTGAATATTTTACTTTATGAACTTGAGTACAACATGCATTAATTGCGTCTAAATTGAATTGGAGCTTTGTATTGCTTTGATTATCCACTTGATTTACAATACCCCTGTGGAAAACACTTTTTGAACAAAATTTGTAATACTTTATATGTGGGGTGTTAAATATTTAAATCATCCCCTTATTTATTTTTTTGAATGAACAAAAGCAAATTTCATGCAATACATTCATTTTATTTGTTTCTCATCGTTGTTGACCATTGGGGGTTTATTGGAATGACAATCGTGTAGGTAGGTGTAGCCACATAAATGGGTTTTGGCAAGTAGTTACTTAAAGTGTTGGTAGGTAGGATGGTGAAAGGGCAAGTAGGTGGGTGAGGATGAGAGTAGCACATTTAAAATTGATAGGTGAGTACGTAGTTGGGGAAGAGTTTATTTTTAATTTAAATATACAGGTGAGCAGGTTGGCGGGGGATAGTGAGGGGTAGTTAGTAGGTGGATGAGAAAAGTTTTTTAAAAAAAAAGAAAAGAAAGAAAAAGAAAAGAAACCGGGTGCGGAGGGGAGGGGAGGGGGAGAAAATAAAGTTGCCAAAAAATAAACTGAGATCAGGGGCGGAGAAAGGGCAAAGAAAAAAAAGTCAAGCTGGGATGGCACAGGGATGAAAAAGAGAATCCTATCAGTGCACCATCCATCCACGTTGGTGCGCTGGTGGCTGCTGGTTCACTCTGGCCCCTGGCCGAGGGTTTTATGGGGGAATAACGGCTTTACCTCCAAAGTTTAATATTTAATATTTACCGCTATTTTCAACTTTTTCACCGTCGACCAGTGCACGAGGTGGCGTCGCGGACGCGGAGACGAAGTCAGTCGTCGACGCCTTACGTCGTCGCTCCCAGAGAACAGTCGGCAAGCGTTGGTTGGACAGAGACATACATCCATCCAGTTTCCAGAAGACTAAAGTATCTCCAAAGAACTCTGTTCGTGAGCGACCTCGTCCCGCTCAGCTTTAGCTTTCTTTGGATGAAGGTACTAAACTTCTTCTGTTCGTGAGCTACTCGTCGCGCGCTCAGCTTACTTAGCTTTCTTTGGATGAAGGTACTCAAACTTCTACTATTCGTGAGCGACTCGTCCCGCTCCGCTTAGCTTTCTGTGGATGAAGGTACTAAACTTCTTCTGTTCGTAAGCGACTCGTCCCTCTCAGCTTAGCTTTCTTTGGATGAAAAAAGGCTTTTGTTCCATGAGCGACTAGTCCAGCTCAGCTTTCTTTGGATGAATGTACTAAACAGCGTCAGCGATGAGAAAGTGGAGGACCTGTTCACGAAACTTGTGTTATCTGGAGGTCCCACACGGTTTGGTAATTCTTGTGTCGAGAGAGAGAGAGAGAGAGAGAGATTTGAACATGCTGTCATTCTTATAGAAATTGCAAAAAAAATTATTTCTTGCTACAATTTTAAAAGACTTTGGCAGGAGCTTTACAGCTGTGAGAAATTTGTACTAAATGGAGTGTAGTTCTTGTGTGTGGAGAGAGAGAGAGAGAGAGAGAGAGAGAGAGATTGCAACAAATATTCTTAGCTACATGTTTCATGTGTGCATCACAATTGTGAAAAGACTTGCAGGAGCTCTCTCTGCAGATGCGAGAAATTTGTACTAGTTTTTCTCATACCCAAAAATGAGCTGAGAGCAGAAGATGAGCCTTTGTTTCATCGGACCCAAGTGATGGGTTTTAGAAAATCGGCGATCTCCTGAGAAGAAATATGATCTAGACGTGAGGAAGCAGCTGTGGGTCATAAGGAGGAAGCTCATGTGCTAGAGATTCAGATAGTTATATGTATATATATTCCAAGCTTCAAAGCAGATCTTCAAGGTGAGTCTTCTGGAGCTGGTGCTTAAGAGTTCGAACTCACGAACGAGAAAACATCATGAGTACGCTTAAGAGTTTTCAATCCTGGAATTGGCTCTCTAAGAACTCATTCCGTCTAATCGAGGAACAACGTGATCATCTGAGGAGTTCAGCATCTTTAAGACCATTAAGTTTCCTGCACAGTAAGAATTTGTCAAAGCCAGGAACGCGCCGTAATATTGGAGAGCTTGTTTGCAAGGAACAGCTGAATCACATGACTCCATGCCATGCCGTGACCGTAGTAGCATCAGCGGCTGCAGCAGTACCGGCCAGGACGACTCAAGCGGCACCAAGCTTAAGTCATAATTCAGAGAGGATTGATCAACTCTTTCGAGATCAGAATTATGCAGCCGAGCTGGGATCAAAAGATCTGGCGATAGCTCTGGAGATCCCAGCTCAGTACGAGAGAAGATCGACACCACCTGCAATTACATCAACAACACCCACAGGCTTATGTGAGGCGACAGTGAGGCTAATCTCTGCAGCGCATGAGGAGACAGAATGGGTGCTGCAATTCAGGTTGGAAGCCTTCACGCAGTGGCAGAAGATGCGAGAACCAACCTGGTCTGACACTCAGCACCCACCTATCAATTTCCAAGACATTCCTTTTTACAGTAGGAGTCCAGATCATGAAGAGCAAGAGCAATCTCGAGACCACCTGTTTGAAGAAGACGCTTTGCAACATCAGCAGCTAGGCAGCACGGATTTTCGACCAGTGTCGATAGCCAACACACAGGGCGAAGCTCTGCAACAAGCAGGAGTGATCTTCTGCACCATTTTCGAAGCAGTACACAAGTACCCTGAGCTTGTGAAGCAGTACTTAGGCAAAGTAGTCCCGTCTTCAGACAACTACTACGCAGCTCTGAATGCAGCGGTTTTCAGCGATGGTTCCTTCTGCTATGTGCCGAGAGACACGATCTGCCCCATGGAAGTTGCGAATCTACTCAAGATCAACGAGATGAAAATCGGACAGTTTGAGAGGACTTTGATTGTGGCGGATGAGGGAAGTTTTGTAAGCTACATGGCTGGCTGCACAGCTCCAACTTATGACGACAGCCAGCTCCATGTCTCTGTTGTCGAGCTCCATTGTGCAAAGGCAGCGGAAATCAAATACTCCACGGTACAAAACTGGGCTTCTTCTTGTAGGTTTAGTGTTGAAGACGATGATAGTTCCGAAACTGCTGCTGCTGCTGCTGCTGAAGGCATTCATAACTTCGTGATCAAGCGGGGCTTGTGTGAAGGGGAGAGATCAAAGATCACATGGACCCAAGTGGAGCTTGGTGCGGCCATAACATGGAAATACCCAAGCGTTGTGTTGAAGGGTGAGAATTCAGTCGCGGAATTCTATTCTGTAGTACTGACAAAAGACAAACAGCAAGCAGAGACTGGTGCGAAGATGATCCATGTTGGGAAAAACACGCGTAGTCGCATTGTTGCAAAGGGAATTGCCGGCGATAGTTCACTCAACTGCTACCGAGGACTTGTTGAGGTAAAATTCTAACAAAAGTTCTATGAATTCAGTGTGCAAGTTTTGTTTTGCAATAAATTGTAAAGCAAGCTCATCAAGACGGAGATGATCAAGTCGCAGATTTCAAATGAGCTGAGTTGAACCCAGAGCTTTGGAACTTCGCTGCAATGTGCAGGTGCAATCTTCCGCACACAATGCAAGGAATTTCTCGCGGTGTGATTCCATTCTCATTGGAGATGAAGCAAGAAGCAACACCTACCCTTACATTGAGGTACATGTCTGGAGCTTCTTGGAGATGGGGGTTTTTTTCGGGTGTGTTTTTCTGACAAGAATTCATGGCAGCAATTTAGGATCTGACACTGATCTGACACTTGAGGATCTGAGCATCTGATTTCATTTCTGCAAGTTCATGGACTTTCCAGGCAGGCAGTTTGTGTGTGAAGCTCAAAATGGTTTTTTTTGTCTTTCTGTAGCTTTTTTTCTTCTATGCAAAGAAAAACTTCAAGAAGAAAAGTTTTGCTTGCAATTTTCATCAAGCCATAGCCTTTTTTACTTATAATGTCCACCAAGCTTCAATCTTTGGGTTGATGCAAGTTAGAGTGGAACAAAATTGGGCAAGAAATATTTGCATCCTGTCTAATCCATTTTATGGGGTTTCTGGAGGGAACAAGCAAGAAGTGTGCACATGGTTCTTGAGAAAGTTTTTGATGGGAATTTTTTCATATTCATTAAACCTCACCTTAGTGAAGGTTTGGTTTTGTTTATGGGACATGTGTGCACAATCAGAACTTAAAAAGGGTGCTTGGGGTGGCCAGGTGAAGGACCCAACAGCAAGAGTGCAGCATGAAGCAAGTACATCGAAGATAGGGAAAGACCAAATCTTTTATTTCCAACAACGAGGGATCGATTGCACCAAGGCAGTGTCGACCCTGATGGGTGGGTTTTGTCGCGAGGTCTTCAAGGAGCTTCCTCTGGAGCTGGCATTTGAGGTCAACCAGCTGATGTGGTCGAAGCTTGCAGATTGAAGAGCATGCCTAGGATGGTGTTTTCCTAATGTTTTTGAAAGCTTTTTTCAAAAAAATTTTGCAATGTTGTGCAGAATTTTGCACATTTGTTTTAAAGGTAGTAGGTATAGTTTGCCAACACCGCGTTGGCTTCTACACTAAAAACAAACAACTCACTGTGTGATTGCTCTCGAAAACAAACAACTCATTGTGCAACTGCTCTTGAAAGCAGATCCACCAACACCCAATGTGTGGGTATCTACGGATGTAAAATATTGCTTTGTAATTTCCCCATTCTCTCACCCATAAACATGTGAAGTTTAGGATCTTGGGTGAAAGCATGATAAAAGTAGACAAAGAAATCCTGCCCTCTCAAGAGGCCTTTCTTCTTCTTTGAAAATCCCAAGTGTTGAGTAGGAAAGGTCACAGCTGTTGGAGAAAAATGTATACAAGATGTGGTGATTAGATATTTGTTTATGTATTAAAATTTTCGCAGAAGTTTCATAGTTTAATTCAACCAGCATCTAGATTCTACACTAGTGTAGTGAGGTGCTTTTCACCCTGTCCTAGTTTAGTGCCTAGAGTTTCAGTCACTCAAAGTTGACACTGTCAACATGTTTATTCTTGACTGCTGTAAACAGTTGGACTACATCCGTGTGTTGTTGCCAAACAAACCGAAGCCAATGGGATGAACATAGATTGACAAATCTTTGACTCTTTGAGGTGAGAATCTCTTCCAGCCAACATGGCAAATGTAGCTGCTGCGACCAAGTTGTCAACTTGGTCGTCATGAGGTCCACCTAGAGAGCTTATCATATGACTTTTGGAACTTGACTTTCCCAAAGACAAACATGAACAAGGAGCAATGAATTAAATGCGATGCGGCCTGCAACCCGCCACGACAGTGTGTCCTTTTTATATGGTTGGGAGTGTGGACACAGCAGGTGGATGTTACGACATAATATCTATTGGCAGGGCCAACGTGTTTGTGATGCTTTGTTAATAAATCCACCGCAAATCTAGAAAGTATACAAGGGAAAAAGAAAAATGACAAAGTATTAATTTACAAGACGTGAAGCAAACACAAACTAGATGTCAAAATCTCTTTGTCTCAACAACCCACCGACCACTGTAGGAGGTCAACCATGGCAATTGTGGGGTGCATTTTGAAAAGGAGTTAGTTGAATTTGAGTTGACAAGAATGTCAAGTTTTAAAGGTCAAGGGCATTCCACGAACTTAACAGCTTTCTAGGGCTGAATTGTTTCATGGACCAATCCACTAATGATGGGCATAATGGTGGTGGGCCTATACGGAGTTTTCTAGAACCATTCATTTTACCTGATAGGGTTTAGGGTTTAGGGTATGGAACTCCCCTTGAGGCTCTTCCTGGATTTTAGGGTAATAGCCCTCAATCCACAAAGAAGCCTAAAAGGGGATTTCTTCTCAGCATGAACTACTTTTTGGGATTTTAGGGTAATAGCCCTCAATCCACAAAGAAGCCTAAAAGGGGATTTCTTCTCAGCATGAACTACTTTTTGGGCAGGGCCCAATAGAGGTAAAGCTTTTGGGTTCTGTGGAGGGAAGAAAAAAAAGGAAAAGGGTGGAAGGGGGTGGGGGGGGCAGTCTGAAATTTTTGGGCAAAAATTTGGGCATATTTAAGCCTTGAACAGCCCAGAAAATTTGAAATTTGTGGGCAGCTTGAGACTCTTCCGGGCACTCCATAGGATGAAATAGACTCAGCCATTTGGCAAAATAGCAATGTGGAGTTGGCAACTTGGTAGTGTGGACCTTGAATCATTATTGGCTTGGGATGTGGCAAAGTGGACTTGGGAAACATGTAAATTGAACTTGGGAAAATACCAAAGCAAATGCTATTCCATACATACATACTCCAGCCACGCTATTCCGTGTAATGGAAGGCCCTGGGCTTTGAAGTTTGAGCTGGAAAAGTATGATTTTGACATACACAAAAGGGATTTTCATGGACAAAAATGGCCCAAATTCATCAGATTTCTAAAGAGTAAAAATTCCAAATTTCTAGATTTTTATGATAAGTTCCAGTAAGTACCAAAGAATATAGGATTAATCCTTTTTTTCCCCTACTTGGATAACTAGTATGTAGCCAAGTTTGGCTAAATTATTTTCTGGTTAATCACCACTTTGGCTACATGACAAAATCCTTCAAAAAAAAACCTTGGCCCCAACATGGGTGAGTGTCAGAGACTTATTATTCTACTTGGCATAAAGCTTGTGGCAAGCACCCACATAGTGGCCACCTTAAGGGCCCATAATGCCCAGGTCAACTTCTTCTTCTCTTGTGGCCAAGCTGCAACAAAAAGAAAAGAATAAGGTCTTAAAACATCCTCACACCCCCATCAGTTCAGTAGACAACAAGAAGATAAAACAAGATGATCAATGGCATGATCTTCTCAATCGTCAGCTTTACTTATACAACAACCTTCTTCATTTATGATCTGGTCACACAAGACTTCAAGCGCAAACCAACGACATATCTTGTGACCACAAAGTCTCAATTCCACAACGTACCTAAACCCAGACCCATCTTGTTAAGAGCATTCTTCTCTTCAACAACAAGACGCATAGCAAATTCCTGTCAACCTAAGAGTCTTTTGAAGAGAGAGGCTTAGCTTGGATCAAAAGCCACCTTAAAAAATTGTCTGCACTCACCTACTGGCCCCAAACGCATCAATGACAAATGAGATATCGCAACTCCAAAATCAAAAGAACCATACAAAGCTCATCAGCAAAACCCATGCACTTAACAAATTCAGAAAACAACCATGCTTATGCCACACATTGTGCATCATCATAAACCCTAAACCCCTGAAAGGAGTAACTCGCAACCCTTTTATTGAATGATGAAAAACAAAAAGGTGGTAAACTCCTTTGATGTTGCTAAAAGAAACAATCCACTCATGAAACATATGGCTAGCCATCTTAGCCCTAAATCCAAAGTACTTTGCAACTAGAGCAAAGAAATCAGCCTAGGGTAGGGGCATTCAAGCAAGCCAAACATTGTGGGTAGGGGGACTAATGGAATTTTTTTGAAGAAAATAATTTAAAAAGCTTCATTAGCACTCAAATGCAGAAAGACTTTTCTTGTTTATATTCCAAGACAATTATCTGAACCCATTTAATCACTCATAATTAATATATGAGATTATGTGACACATTATGGGCTGGAGTGTGTAGGTTACCTTGAATGCCATAATACCTTTTCAAGTTCAGCATTAATTTTTTAAAAAAATTTAGTGTGAAAATTTAAAGAAATTACAAGGGAAGGAATTTCTTTTCTAAATGGTGAAAACCTAGGATCTTCTTGCTTCAAGCCAATCCACCATGGCCAAGCAAGTATCCAATAATTGACAACATTTTTTTATCCTATAATTTGGTGGAACATCACCTCTCCTCATTTAAAAAAAATAAAGTAATAAAAAATGTTTAAAGTCATGAAAACTTCTCAAAGAACTTGGTTATATTTATTGCTGAAATTTCATAAATTATTATTTTTACTATTAAAATAAAATTTAGTAAATAAATAAATTATCTGACACCCAAGTGTCAAACCTGAATTTTGAAAAGGTACTATGGGTAGTTTAAATATTCATGCATTCGCCATAACTTATGCATTTTCAATAATTACCTAGTCTAAAACCTATTTCAAATTGACAAACCCTAACCCTACATAGGATTTGTCAACTATTTTTTTAAATTTCCATCAGTACTTTCACCAACTCCATTTTTCATCTTTGAATTTGGTTTTTTAACTCTTTTTATTAATTGTAACATGCCATAACTAGAGCATTCAACTACAATGGAATTTCAAGTGCCATAGCATTCAACAACAATGTAGCTTCACCAACTCCATTTTTCATCTTTGACTTTGGTTTCTCAACTCTTTTTATTAATTGTAACATGCCATCACTAGAGCATTCAACTACAATGGAATTTCAATTGCCATAGCATTCAACAACAATGTAGCTTCACCAACTCCATTTTTCATCTTTGACTTTGGTTTTTCAACTCTTTTTATTAATTGTAACATGCCATCACTAGAGCATTCAACTACAATGGAATTTCAATTGCCAAAGCATTCAACAACAACGTAGCTTCAATGCCTCATGATTTGTGCATAGTACAAGTTGAAATGTTTTTGTTTCCCTTTTGATTTTAGCCATAAAACTTGTTGTCACTCAAGACTTGTCACTAAAGAACATGAACATTAGAAGTTTAGTGAACCTTTTAGGGTTTATTGACCATAATTCAATCCTTTTAAGGATCAAGATTATAATGTCCATAATTTGTTGATATAAAATGTGACTATTGACAATTAAAAAATTAGGATTTAAGACTAATCACCATGGTGTTTGAAGCTTGATTTTTAAACAACCATATTACAACAATCAACTTCGAACTTGGATTCTTAATTTGATCTCGATTTTTTATGTTTAACATTCATGAGTTGCATCGGATGGCGATGATTTTGTAATCTTTCAATTCTTGAATTTTTAATCTCTATCCCAATTATATTTTTAGAGTTCAAACTTTGTTTGAAATTCAATCAAGTTTGAATGGCAAGTCTTGATCCATCATTTGACTCACAATATAAGGAATCATGTCCATACCAAGTTTCAATCCATTTATTTGTGGCTTGTGTCCAAATCAACCATTTTTTCAAATGTCATTTCAATTGTCCTTCACGGCATGTGCTAAAATGAAATTATAATCGCATATTCAAAATTATAAATTTGATTATGATTTGCAACTATTGTTAACGTGAATGAAAATGAAGATGAAAAATGTCCTCATATCATTCACAATTTTTGACTTTCAATAATAGATGATTTTTATTTTTTTTGACTAGTAATGTGATTCATAAGTGATTAGACAACATGTGGCATCTTGTTCAACTTGAATTACAACTATATATCTTGGTTGCAAATGAACATTTATTAATGGCAAGATAATGCATGCAACATGTTATGTTAGCTTACGTAGCTTTAACAAGCCCTAAGTACCCTACTTGATCTAAACAACCTTTAAAGAATCCCTAGGTAGCCTAGGTATCCTATATAATCCCCTAAATAGGCCCATAGGTACCCTAATAAACCCCTTGGCCCTATTGCAAAACATGGTTTTTATGTTAGTCAAATGATGAGTATGTGGATTACAAAGTTCAATATATTAATTTGAAATGACTAATTTTGTCTAGTTTAAGTAATATGAAAACTTGGTATGTTTGTTATGACTAAGAAAACCTAGCCATCAAATCAAATCAAATCAAACATCATATTATGCATGTGGCAAATGTGGCACTCATGTCGAATTGTTCAAATTAATCCAAATATAACACATTGTGATTCTAGTGTTACTTTTGATGATGTTCTAACATCAAAATTGAAAAAAAAAATACAATGAATTATTTGAAACTCAATTGCTAAATAATAATAATAATAATAAATAAAATAAAAGTATATAGTAAGACTAGTTTTCTTCTTTTTAATTTGTGTTTTATAATGATCCTACTATCAAATAAGGTAGTTTATTTATTTTCTTTCTTTTGTTGTTTCATTATATCCCAAACCATGACACCTCCTATCATGGTCTTGGTACATTGGACAATTTTCAATGAATACAATCCAATGAGTTTTTTGAAATTTTAGTTAATATTAATGTTGCAATTGAAAATTCATTCAAATCAAATCTAACTTCAATATTTTTTGTTTTGGAAATTAAGTAACAAATTTAAATTAAATTTTTAATGGTGAAAATTAAATATCAAATTTGGGCTCATTAAAATTATATATCATTACATAATTAAATGTAATTATGAAATTAAAAGATAATGAAATGGTAAAATAATTTTTATTTATTTACTTCACACGTGGAATTAATTTCATTAAAATTAAAATATTATATCATAGTGATAAAAAAAAAATTACATTGAAATTTATGAAATTAATATTTTAAGTTAGTGTATGTGTACTAACATTTGAAATTAAATAAAATACAAGTAAAATGATCAATTATATGTAATTACTAGATTTTTTTTTATAAATTATATTGAGACTATCATGTGAAAATAAGAGTTTATGAAGAAATGGGAGGAAAGGACTAAAGAGAAGAGTGTGGAAATTTCAGGGAGATCGTGAAGTGGGAAACGCATCAATATGTCTAGAAGAGAGCTATAGAAAAAATCAGGTTGTGTGAATTTGTGTTGTGATGGAGACACTTCATAACATGTATGCTTTTTAAGAGGGTAAAGGACTTCTAGCAGTTTTAGGAGAGCAGAAAGGGCAGAGAGAAGAACATATATGAGAGGAGTTAATGAACGAAATTTGAGTGGTGGGAGGTATGGAAAATTCATTCTCTCTCATTGTAAGAGAAAAGATGTTGATGTTTCACAAGGGCCACCAAAAAAAAGGAAAAAGAGATGACATGCAGATCCCTGGTGCGATCAACACACCTCCAGTCCAAGGTGAAAATGCTCCTTCAAGCTCTAGACAAGGCACCCATGTGGTGCGTCCTCCTGATTTTATGATTGAACTTGTTTTGCACAACTCTTTTTCTTGGGTTTTTTTGAAGCTACATGTTGAAATTTGATACTAGTTTATGAGCTTCCTTGTAGAGTATCGATAATTTTGCTTGCTTGAATTGAATCAAGTTTATGGTATGACTAATTGGTCCATTTTGATTATAGCAAAAATTGTCCATTATATGTTATGTTTGAAAACTTGATTGAATTCTTTTTCTTTAAAAACTTTCAAAATCATGGTTTTGTACTAGTGTGGTAGCCTTTAGGTAGCCTACTAACCACTAGCTAAGTCCTTAAATACCATAAGTAATCTAGGTAGCAACTAAGTAGCCTTTAAGTAGCCTAAACAACCCATACATAACCCTTAGATCCTTAAGTAGTTTTAGTAACCCTTATGTAACTTATGCAATCCTTAGGTATGCTTTAGGTACCTTAGGCTACACCAAGGTAAGCCTTTTTGTAGCATACATAATTTAAGTTGAATAGGTCACTTAAGTAAGTAAAAATAAATATTAGAATGTAATTTCATTTTGTATTACATAAAAAAAAATTACAATGGTCAACATTTTGCCCCTTAATGTGGAGGTGATAGATTCAAATCCTTACTATTACAACCTATTTATCATAGTCAAGGCTAGGTAATTTAGGTGTTTATTGTAGGTCAAGGTGTTTAACTTAAACCTTTTAGGCTCCTTAGCCCATGTTTTTAACCTAGGCAACTTAGGTTAAGTAGCCAAGCCTAGGCCAACTTAAGTACGTTGTGTGATGCCATTCATTCAACATAGTGTTTGCCATTTGTCAACATTTAATGGTGAAAAACTTAAGCATCCTCACATTTTAGTTGTAGAATTAACCATAGATAACCATGCCACTACATATTTTTGTCATAAATGATTGTCACATAGGCTAAATGTCAAATGGATGAAAAATGTGTGTAAGTTACACATCGATGTAACTACCATTTCAATCTGGTGCCACGTGATGTGTTTTATTATTAAAAGTATACGTGACTTGTCTAAGGTGACTAGAAGAATTTGTAATCACACGTGGCATTTATGGCTAAAAATAATTGAAAAATCATTTTCAATTATATTGTAAAGTTAATAAATTATTGATAATTTATATGTAAACTCCTTGTAGTGTTCCAAGTTCATTCAATCATTAATGTCATTGGAAAAGTGAATTCCTAATTTTTTCTAAAAGACCTAGATGCACTTTTGGTGAAGACTTTAATGCTCAGTGCTTCACATTTGCATTTTTTTTAATCAACTTCACTTTTGAAGTTTTGCTTTTCATGTTGAACTTTGATTGGTTAGAATTAGAATTGTGGTACATTTAAGTTATTCAACTTGCCATTTGAAGTTTTGTCATTGGTGATGAATTTGGTTAAGGTTATGGTTTTGATGTTGAATTCGGTTAAGGTTTGTGTTGAATTTTTTTTATTGTTGGTACATTTTTTGCCATGGCACCACCTTTAATTGCCCCTAGAAATTTTTAACACAAGTTTTTCTTCTTTGACCATGTCCTTATCAACCTTTTTTACATTGCAAGTATTAGCCAAAATTTTAATCTTGGTGTTGTCAAACCATTTCAAGTAGAACTAGATTTAACAAATAGCAAGAAGAGGAAAAAAATGTATGGAATGAATTGTTGTTTCCAAGATTCATGGGTTAAGAAATTTTTATGTGCAAAATATGTTGTGTGCATTAACATAAATGTTATATATGTCAAGTGTAAAGTCTACATTATCTTTGAAGGATGAAATGAACTTTTGGTGGCCTAGTTGGACTTTTAATGGAAACATGTTGGTTGAAGGGTTTTCATGTTTTGAAGGGTTAGATTTAATGTTATTGCTTTGATGAAGACCTAACAAACACTTTGGGATCCATTACACGGTGCATAAAATGAACATTGTAGTGCAAAGCAAGTCTTCCATCCAATGGTTTCCAAATTGGAAGATCTCCTTCAATTACTATATGGGTACTTTTCTAGCTCTTGAAAATGCCATTTTGAATTCACAAAACTTGTTGGAATTTTGGAAACAAAGAAATGAAAGTTTTTCAAAATGTGAAAATGAGGTGGATTAACATGTTGACACTTTTGAATTAGTAGGTTGGGAAAGAATACAAGACTTTAATTGCTAAATGGCAACAAATAATGGGTTTGTGAAGGTAGTGAAGGCCAATCATGGGCTTTTCATGCATTTTGCCTATGTTGCAATCTTTCAATACATTGATAATATTTGCACAAATGAGGATGTTTTGGTGTGTGTGACATTATAGTTGTTAACATTTGTCAAGTTGATTTGTACAAAATGTATAATTATTCAATTATTTCATTCCAATGTAAGAACTTTTTTGAGTTCACAAATGTTGTAAACATATCTTGTAGGGTTATTTAGGATTGGGTGACTAACCTAAATGATGGCCTAGAGCACTAAGATTTTTTCATTATTAAATAGTCCCACATGGTCCATTCTATTTATTTGAATGCATTTTGCACTAACATAGGAGGGTTTTGATCCAACTATAAAAGTTGTCAAAATTGAATGCACTACCACCTCTTATTTATTACTCTTTGAATTGAAGTGTAAGTTTTTTTATCATGAGTTGATGAATGCTCTTGTGATTATTTACCCACAATATTAGTTACAACCATATTGTAAATCCACCATTGTAAATGATTTGACCTCAATCAAATGACATTACTATACATCCAAAGAATTTGGTATTTACAACAATTTATAAACTATTTTCAAAGGAAACTTTGGATTTGTAGAGTGTTCATTTCAAGCTAACCATGGAGAATCGTGTTTTTAAGGCCATGACAAAACATTGAGATGAAAATCTAATGATTAATTCATAGTGTTAAATTCTCACAAACAATTTGCTAGTTGTTGGACTCTTTAAGTTCATGAAACTTGTTGAATTAATCATTGTTCAAGTTGCGCATAAGATGAAAGAACATTTTTCATTGACTTTTATTAAGTTCAAGCTATAAAACTAGTTGGTAGGGCATTTACATATTGCCATTTACATGTTTGTTCAAAACTTTTTCATTAAAGAAATTTTTCTTTTCCATTGCACTATTATAGATTGGAATGATGTAGACAAAGTTAGTATAGGAGTGAATTCATGAACATTGGGCTTGGAGTTTGGACCTTGGTTGCAAGGTTGAAAGAGTTAAGCGTCATTACATTTCCCATTGCACAATCATTTTTTGTTTGGGTATGTTATAGTACTAACATTGTCAATTGTTACAAGGATTTTGTATTGCATTGGGTAGGGTCCTTCTGACTAAGGTTCAAATCCCTCGCAAGGTGTTTAGAATTTGAAATTCCTAGCTTTTGAACTCTACTTACAATTGTCACATGTTGCCAAATTTCATATCATAGTTGTTTGTTGGAAGCCAAAAAACCAAACAACTCCTTCTCTTATAAACAAAGATGTTCAAATAAAAATCACATATTTTGGTTAAAGCTTAAAGGGTGGTTTACACTTGAGGCCATGGCTCTATGAAACCTCATGATACCTTACTTTTTTGGATGTTATTATGGCAAAGCCTAAAACCCACAACTCAAGGGCCTTTGTTGGAAGTCTATATTCAAATTGCACAAAAAGAAAAGGGCCATAGCCAAATATAATTGATTTTGTTCTGATTTTTTGGTTTGCACACAATAAAACATTCTCTTACATTTCTGTGTAATATTATGCACTTCATCCACATGTAGAATTTCATGTCAATTTTTCATCCACCACCATTTGCTTGGGTTGGCCTTGAACTACTTTTAATGTAAACCCAAAGCCAAAGCCCATGGGATTGTGGACCAATGACCAATTTTCAATTTTCAACGAGCAACCATAAAAACATTTAGCCAAATTTGGCTATAAACCACATAGGAAAGTTTTTTTTAAATCAAACATCCTTCTTTATGTTTTACTTGAATGAAGTGTATAAATCTGATGATTTTTCTTAATGTTTTCGAATTCTGGCTATTAAAAAAACTGGAAAAGCACACCATTTTCGAATTTTTATTTTTAATTTCAAGGTTTGTGGAAATTTCCCAAGTAAAAAAAAGGGCTGATTCAACAACCCACCTTCAGAAATGCCAAGTCACCGAAAGTGCGATCGAATCGCCCCATTCACACGAGCGAGTCTGGATTGACGTTCGTTATCATCTGGAACCCGATGATCTCACCACGTAAGCCCTAGGGTAAGATCCTACGGCGATGGAATTTTCCCAAGTTAGGGCAGGGGATGAACAACGGTAGCAGGGTCTGTGCATCGCGCCTCTCCTCCTCACTCGCCGCTTCTCAGCAGTCTGCAGCATGGCGGCTCCTGCGTACAAATATCGCGCCCGCGTTAAGTATCATGTGAGTACCATTCCCTTCTTCACCTTCTCAGCATCCTTCCGACGTATTTTCATGTTATCCTATGGTTTTTTTTGTTCTTCATTTTTGAATTCTAGCGTATGTACTGATCGGCTCCACGAGAGGAAAGAAAAGCCAAACATTGACGGTTTTTGTCTATGATCTTAACATTGACGTGCCCTGCAACAGTTTGATTGCGGACTTCTGTAAGCTTGCGTTTTCTGAAGTTTTGTGTACTCTCATTGCTCTTTCTTTTTCAATGTGTCAGTGGCGAGCGTTTTAGGGTTTATCATATAAAGGAGTGGTTGTTCTCTTTGTTTTCTTGAGAGGTCTGTTCGAATCGGTAGTTGGTGTTCTTCTTTTTGTTTTTTATCGGAAAAGTTACTTTATTGGTGTTTTCTTTTCTTTTTATATCTTTAAACTGGAGTAAGGGCTCCGTGCTTTGAATTTGGTGTTTTCTAAGGGCCATTGCGGCTTTGCACTTTGGAGGCTCTTGGACTGGCATCCTGGCTTATTATAAAGCATTATTAGTCTTGCGACGGGTACACTGTACTGGTTTTCCTACTTTTCCTGAAGACTCACTTGTAGGGTTTAGTGCGCCCTAGGGTCTATAGTGGGACGCAACCTTGCACTAGCAGTCTGCAAATATGGCGGTTGTTGGCGAAGAGTACGTGGGCGGGGTTGAGGCATTTGCCTTCCAAGTGGGGGTAGTTCAGCTGTTCGGTGTCATCAGCAGCAGCTTTTGCTTCAACAAGGAGATTTTGTTTGAGAGAGCTGGTTTCAAATGGCCCGAATGTGGTTTACACATCTGAATTCTATTGTTATCCTCCTGCAGTGAGGGGTTAGGATCTAATAATCATACTTTTGAAGCCACACATACCTGAAATTAAGAACTGTTCTTTGAGACTGTCCGTGGCTTCAAAGTATTGGAGGCTTCAGTGGTTTCTACTCTGGTTATGTGATTCTGGAAAGAGTGTATTTATATATGCATATCATAATATGAAGAGTAGTTTATGTGATGAGTCTGAGGCTGATTTTTTTTCACTGTTTGGAGAGATACAGTTAGTTCATAAGACCTTATCGTTTCGTTGGATGTAAATCTCCTTATGCAAGAGTGGAATTTTCTTTATACAGTGTGTCGAACTGGTGTGTTTCAACAGTACTTTGTTCCTGATATGTTGTGCATTTTTTGTAAAACCTGATTTTATGTTTTTCTTATTCGGAATGCAAATTGCCATTGTTGTCTTGAGGACAAATAGCATTTTTATATACGATTCAGAAAGTTGCTTCATCATAGGAGCCAAAGATATGTGGTAGAGGGGATAATTTGATGGTTAGTTGTGCTGGAGCAGCTGTGATGAAAATATATTGCAGCATAGTCTGAATTGTCACGGCAATTATGACATTCAGTGTAGTCAAATTCTGAGCTGTGGGGACCAAAACCTCATTGAATTTTCTTGTAACCTCACTTACCTTTGTAGTCTTGTCTTGGAAGGTCTTTTCCAGATGTAGGTGATTTCAGTTGGTAAGTTCATCAATTGTTGCATTTTCTCTCCCCATCATATCTCTCTGGTTCTCTTGCTTATTGAGAAAATGATTTTTCTGATGAAGATTGTTGCTTTGCCAGCTGATGAGCTGGGTTGAGTAACTCAAAGAGTAGCAGCTGGATGAAAGAAGAGTGTGCTGCCTTCTTCAAGAGCTTGTCTAGCAACTGGTAAGGCACTTTCTTAAACTTGCCATTTATTCAAGTTATTTCTGGAAATTATGATTGGTTTTTGGTGGTTTTTGGTATATGCTTGAGACTTATCTCCCCATGGGTTCCAAACTGGCCCAGAAACTTAGAATGTCCATGTACATGTCTGCTTATGGATGCTAAATAATCCTGCAATGTTGTCCCCTTGAAAGACCTGGTGATCCTATTTCTTTGTATGCCAATAGGTTTAGATTCAAGGGATGCAAATGATGTGAAAAAGAATAGGGACAGCTTATTCCCTATTGGGATGCAGACATATTCTATGGGAATCTCTCTGATGCACTCTTACAGTCCAGCTTGTCACATTTGTCAAGTAATAGTTACTTACAGGAAAATGGTAGCATGTTTCCAAATTTGTGAACATGCTAGCAATGTGATGACACTGTGTTGTGATGAGATGCTTCTAACTAGAGCATGCAAATAATGTGAAGAATAGGGATATCTTATTCCTTAATGGGATGTGGACATATGCTATGGGAATGTCTCTTGTGCACTCTGACTTGTCACATTAGTTGAGCAATATTTACTGCAAGGAAAACATAGCATATGCCTGAATTTGTTGACATATTATGGACATAGTGAGTGTCTGTTGTGACTCAACTTTCTATGTTATGGTCTTGTGCCATCATGATGGGAGGTAGTTGTGATGTTGTAGGATGAGAGGCTTCAGGTGTGCATGCAAATGATGTGAAAAAGAATAGGGACATCTTATTCCCTACTGGGATGCAGACTTATTCTATGGGAATCTCTCTGATGCATTAAACTGGCAGCTATGTCACAGTATTTTAGGTGATGATTACTGCAACGATTTGCTAGCATGTGTCCAAATTTGTTGACATATCAAGGATGTAATGGCTGTCTTGTGATAAGTTGATGCAACTTTCTTTGTTATGGTCTAGTGTCATTGTGATGAGAGGCTTCTAGTGGAGGCTTGCAAATGATGTGAAAAAGAATAGGGACATCTTATTTCCTAACTGGGATGCAGACATGTTCTATGGGAATCTCTGATGCATACTTGAGGCTTGTCAAACTGATAGACTTCTCTGCCTGGTTTGTCATAATGGGCAATGCAGTTTCTGTTAGAAAAAGATAATTCTCTCTCATTGCAGAAGGATATCACCCCCTTCTCTAATAGTTGGCAACAAGTTGATTGCAGTTCAGTAACAAGACTGGACTTCATGTTCTTATGTTTCAGAAGTCAAACAACAAAGTTTGGGAGGACTTTGCTTCTTTGAAGAAGTATGCAACTGCATCAAGAGTGCCAACATTAGCACTCTAGATATTTTTTGGCATAAAAGCTATGGCAACACAATAATGTGCACAGGTATGGCATTCTCTTAATCCACAATCTTTCATCTGAACCTCCAATCCATGTGAAGAAGTTTGAATTAGGTTCATAGTGAAAAAAGTTGTTGAAGATTTCAGCAAACAAGGGCTGAGGGCAGATCAATCAAGAATGTGAAAGGGAAAAAATCCCCACTGTCTCTTATGAAAGCCCTCAAATATTCTTGATGGAGAAATGCTGAATTTGAACTGAATTTGTTTAGATTAAATGGGCTTCCTGGTAGTCTGATGCTTTTGTTAACTGTTAATGAATGTTACACTTTTCTTTTCTCCAAATGTCCTTTGTAGGTGGGTGCTGGAAGAAGAGGCAGGCAAGTTTTTCTGTAGTTGCACAGCTATCAACTGTACCAACTAAGCCTGTACAATCACTGCTGTCATTGCCCTAGTTGAAAGTTATCACTGTTGTTAGTGCCATTGTTGAAAGCTATCACAATTTGTAGTTTATGATCTTCCCTCTGTAATGGTGGAGGGTATTGACAGCAATACCTTCCCCTTTGTAACAAGTGCTGCAATTTTGTGGTTCACATCACCTTTGCTTTCTTCCTAGGGTACTTACATGTAAGCTCCCTGCTACGGGAGGGAGTGGGGAATGGCACCAGGTGCAGATACCCTCAAAATTTCACTAAGAATCTCTTGGAGAATGTTGTGTACAATTTGCACATTATTTCTCGTCAATTCCATGGCTGATTTCTGTTGATCTTATTGACTAAAGATTGATAAAGTAAAATTTTGTGCATGTTTTGTGAGTTAGCCTTTCACAATTCTCTTATATGTAAATGATCTGAAGTTGAAAAAAGCCACCATGATATTTTAAATGGTGCACAATTTAACATTAATGTATGAGAAAATGTTCTGAGTTTGACAGTTGCAATAATCTTGGGCTTCATCACAGAAATGAAAAAATCAAATTTGTTAATGAACTTCCGCGCAAATAGAAAGCTATTTTTCTGTCTGTACGATTTCACAATCATGCATGATAGCAACAACGTTTTATTGTGTTTCTTTTCATGGAGAAGCCTGTCATTTTTTCCATCAAAACAAGATAAATACCTAAGCATTTGGTTGGCGGCCCAATCTTGGAAAACAATTATCGAAAAAGTTGAAATTAAGCGCAGCACGAACAATGAAAAGTCATTGTAAGCACAGTTCGCATCCAAAAATGAAAGTCTACCTCCTACCCCCAATCTTGTGAGGTAGATGATAATCACGGTTGCATGGATTGAAAAGACAAGCACTAAAATTAGATGTGACAAAGCTTATGCTTGAAGCAGCAATTTCATTTTGAGGATCATAAAGAGGGGGGGATAAGGTGGAGAAAATTTCAATAGGAACCAAAATCCATGACAAGCATTTCAAGCTCTAGTTCCAAAATGAAAATTCCTTTGGATATTCCATTAAAAATCGTTACTCCATGTTGGCAACCACAGATTAGTTGTAGAGCTCTGTGGGTTACCATAGCAAATCCTTGGTTGTGTCATACAAGGCCAAAACGGTTTACAGAAAATGAAATCTCACTAGCCTCTAAGACTGTTGCAGATAAAGCCCAGCCTGGAGTTGACCAGTTGGAGATCACCAATCCAAATCTTCTGGTAGTGAATGGGGTGGTTCTTGCGCACACTTTGCACAGTTACCTAAAATGGTTCCAACATGTCAAAGCTTCAAAACTGACAGGCTGAGTCTAAAAGCATTACTAACAAGCCTCTTCTCTTTGTAAGAGATCTTTGAGATCCTTGGCTTTCTGCTCAGGGAGAAAATTCAGCTGAGATCTGGTGGAGATGCTTTGCTCATGGTTCATTATGAGCTGCCTGATGGAAACTTGATGACAGCACCCATGTCTGACTGAGATTAGGGTCTACTACTGACCTCAAGAGCTCTGACAAGTTAAGGAGCAATGTTCCAAATGGGTCCAATACTACTGTGGCTTAAGTAAATCAATGAGCATTTCTCATCATGAAGAGAAGAGGGAAGGATCTGCAAAGACCCATCACACAAACTGTAGAGTAAACCTGCGTCTTTGGTGACAAAACAAATGATATCGTCTTGCAAAAAACAACTGGAAACATAAGGGGCAGAGAACAACTCTTCGGAAACTTGCTCTCTCTGTAACTCCAACATCTGATTCCATTGCCTTGTTTTGAGCTCCAGTTTGTAGAGAACAATTCTTCGAGATCTTGCTTCATCGTAAGCCTCTTGAGCTCCAATGACCCAGAGATGATCTCTGTGCTCCATAAGACAAGGCGGAAACCACGGACTGCGGATACCTTCAGGAAGCTCAAAGGGAGTTCCAATCCATGCCCCAATCTGCACATGGAAGGTCATAACATAGCGCCATTCGTTGTCTAGACAATACAAGATCCCATTCACAACTTGCGAAGTTGTGCCACGACCTCTCAAAGACTGCGAGTTGATGGCAACACTACCTTTCAGCGACACTCCTAGTGGAGGGGGAGGACTGCGCTTCCTTCTCCACAGATTGGATCTGGAATCGTACACTTCTAGTCTAAAGTTTCGTATCCTGTGTCCCAGATGAGCATTGTCATTGCATCCGATAATGATCTTGTAAGACAATCTGTCAGTGTCCACCAGCAAATGAGCAAGAATCCACGTAGTGTATGTCGGTTTGAAGGATTCTAAAAGAGGAAGTCGTCGCAGTTCCATCGTCAGGAAATTGCACACCAGCAAGAACTCTCTGCTGGCAAAACAGAAAAGGCCGAACGCCCCTGCTACAGGAGGGAACGACGCTTCTTGAAGAAGAGGAACGGAGGACAATAACAAAGAGAATCTTCTCTCCCACTTCCTTGACGCAACATTGTAAGAGAACACTAACCTTTCATCTGGCTCCCATAAGAGCAGAAGAGACCAATGATGTTCTAGTGCTGGACACCTTAAGCTGAAATGTTTCCGAAGCTGGAAAAAGTCGCTATTCTGTACCAGAGCGTGCCAGTTTCTGCAGACTGTGCGAGCTTTTGCGATGCTGACCAGAGACAAACTCGTGAACACTTTCTTTAACAAATCTTCGGGCAGTTTGCTCCATCTTTCTCCATCCATCCCATTCTACAAAACATGTACGATTCTTCTTCTTCTCCTCACAACAAGCTGTAAAAGAAGCGATCTCAATATCAGAGGCTGCTGCGTGGTGGCGTAAGAATACGCAAACCTTGCAAAGTCCCGTCTGGCAATAGTTGTCGGCATCAGGGAGCTCCGCAGATCCAAAAGGATGCTAGAATTACGGACAATTGTACCGAAGCCTTCATCTCATTCCAGCATTCAGCGCCGCCGTTCATCAACTATTCTGCGCCTTGCTCCACAGTTTGGAACGCTCAACAGCTTTGCCTCGATCAAGCCAGTGCTCGATTCTTTGCGAAAGATGGCTTAGAAAGGACAGAGATAGTGAAGATCGCGTCACCGGAAAGCATTGCAAAATTAGCAAGAAGACGATTATTCAACTCCAGAAAGGACGTGACGTTCTGGACTAAACGTTGTGCAGTGCGGACAGGCAGCAGGCTTGCAAAAGGATTGCAAGCATGATGAAGCTTCTGAGTGTTCCGTCAGAGAATGATTGTTTCCCATTCTGCGAAGAAAGAATTTCAAAGATCTGCAATCGCAGTGCATCCTGCACACTTGAAAGACAATCTTGAACCTGTTTTCTTGTCTTGCATGGATCCATCGCACAAGCCTTACTTCCACGGGAAAAAAAAAACATTCAGGCCTGCAGGGGAAGAACAATGCGACGCTTGAAGGGACTTATGTCACATGTACTTCAAGCTCTCTTCAGCTCTTGTTATCAAATTTGGCCAAGACATGGCAAGTAGCAGCATGCGTCAAACAAAGCAAGCAGAATTGATCTTGAACCTGCAATCTTGTCTTGCATGAATCTATCGCACAAGATTTACTTCCATAGAAAACAACAAGATGCGATCCTCACTCAGGCAGGCAGGGGAAGAAAATGCGACGCTTCCAGGGACTTATCTCACATGTACTTCAAGCTTTCCTCAAGTCTTGTTGTCAAATATTGCACCACCATTGTAACTCTCAAATTCTTAGTGGCACCACAAGATTCCAAGGGTTTTGGACTCCAATGGCAACTAATGTTCCTCCCTTCCTAACTTTTGTGCTCCAAATTTGTTGTGCAAGCGTTTGCTCTCCCTAAACTCTCCTATTGTTTATAGTGTTTAGGAGAGATTAATCATTAGCTTCCATGAATTTTCACCCCTTACCCCGCTCCATCATGGTCATCTACTTTGAATTTCATGCTCTTCCTTTTCTTGAATAGAACTTTTAATGACACTTCTTCATGCATTGTGTTGTGCAAGTGATGGCACTCTTACAATGGTGATTTTTGTGATGCTACAAGTGATCAACGTTTCAATGGTCTTTGAACATCATTTGTCCTCTTGTGTTTCAATTGTTTTGGTGTGTCCTTTGTTGCTCCATAGAACCTATCTTGCCCCCTTCTTGTTGATCATCATTGTCCTCTTGTGTTTCTTTTATATTATGTTCAAATTTTAGCTTTACAAAACCCAACTCCCCCCCTTTCTAGGTCATTCATCATCCTCTTGTGTTTCTTCCATATTTGGTGCTCTTCTTATGGCTTTTAGAATCCACTCCCCAAGCACCTTCAAGATAGTCATCATTTTTTTGTATTTTAATCATCTCTTGGTTGTCTTTTGTGCTCTATGGACAACCCTCACATGTGCAATGTTGATCATCCTTTTCAATTTGGGTTGTCCATTGCAACCCATTTGCCCTATTCCTCTTGGTTTGCTAATCCATTCCCTCACCTTATTTTTCTTAGTCAATCCATTGCAATCCATTAGTCTTGGTCTTCTTGTATGTAGATCCCCACTCCCTCATCTTGTTTGTCTTGGTTTTTGGAGCTCATACTCCTTGTCTTGTTCATCTTGTTTTTTGGAATTTGAGCCTTTATCATGCTTGTCTTCTTTTCCCTTGCATCTTTGCCCCCCCCCCAAAAATATTGTAGTCATTTATTTTAAGTAGGTTTGTCATAGGCTTGCTATCGTGACATGTAGTGTCGTGACGTTCAGTGTTATAAGGGTGTAAATCCATAGTAAATTCTATTGAACAAAAAGACTAAAATTAGTCCAAGGTAGAAATTAATCAACCAAAAAGAGATGCACGCACATATATATACAATGCACAAGAGGAGGCTGAGATGAAATTCTCATGTATCCCCACCCCTAGACCTAAGCCGGGAAAAGCATGGCATGGTCTAAGTAGGAATCAAGGTGTTGCAGGAAAATATGATGAATAGTACCAAAGGCCGATGGGAATTTGAGTGAGCTTCAGCTTGAGGCAAAATATATGATATCCACCATTATAATTATTGCAAAACAACATTTAATTAGCATCGTCTATCTCTGACGTACCTAACATGGATAGTTAAATGAAGGAATCTAAGTCGATGTGATGATGGTAGGATCTAAATTCGGTAGATGGCAAGGCGCATAGTTTTTAGAGTGATCCCAAATTGTGCCTTCGTCAGCTTCTTGCAACTCCAACACACCTAAAGGCCTGATCGCCTTAATCCTCAAGATAATGCAAACGGAAGAAGTGTCTAGAATATCATTAGGTTGCTGCTAGAAATACACAAAGTCACTAGCATCAAATTGTCTCACCTTAGGTTTGTAACTGCCACCTCGTGTGTGTACATACCATACGGTGTCTAGATGTTGTGCAATGGACAAGTTTTCCATGGCCATGGGCATAACCCTCCTAAATAGAGAAGCCCTTTCTACGATGACCCTAGCTTAAGTGGATGGGGAGTCCAAGTCCACAACTTGGTCCATTTGAGTAATATTGGAAGAGGATGGAATAGGATGTCTCCCAAAAAGTAGAAAGTAAGGAGAGAAATGAAACAAAGAGGTGTGTTTAGACATCCTATAACCCATGGTGATGTAATGTAGGGCCAAGTCCCAATCCTCTTTATTCCTAGTGAGACAAATCTTTCGAAGTCCCTTCTTACATGTTTGAACCATCCTCTCTACAAGGCCATAACTTTGGGGATGATCCTTTAAAGTCCAACAATGGTCAATGAGAGCATGATTAAGTAGGTCTTGGAATTTTCCTCTGAATTTTAATCCTTGATTAGTAAGGCACCCAGCATAAGCCCCAAACCTATTTAAGACTTGTTGTAAAAAAACTTGGCTACTGTTATATGATGACTTGTTTAGTAGCGCAACAAGTTCGACCCACTTTGAAAAATGCTCAATCATAATCATGATGTAAACATTACTGCTGGAAGTCTATGGTAATTCTCTAGCTAAATCACATGACCAACAATAGAACATGCCTTGAATAGGAAGTGGAGAAAGCATGAGTTGTCAAAAGGAGAAGGAAGTTTTCACTCTATCACATTGTTCACACCTAGCAATGACATCTTAAACTTGAACATACATACCTTTCCAATGGTAGTGAGGAATGAGAAGGCTATAAGTATGCTTAACTCTAAAATGTCCAAGCTCCGAGTGTACTTTTTGAAAAAGACCAGGTCGTTCTTGTGGTGGAGGAACCATTCTGTCACCTTGTGGTAAACATCAGATGAAGTGATTGTTTCTCCATGAGTAGCGTTTGGACTGCTGTTATATGCGATCTCAATGACTTGATGTAATTTGGGGAAGGTATTCCCCATGTTGAAAAAACTTCAAAGTGTTTAAGTCCTCCCATATATCCATGATGGAATGTTCAACCAAGTTACATTGCAATAGTGCGAAATAACTATATGCATAAGATACATGTATTGTTAAAATCTGATTAAAGTCTTGCTTGGCTTTTGAGAAATCTTCAAAGGAAGTGAGGGGTCTCTGCGACATGGTATCCTCATTTTGATGTTTGATACCAGGTAGGTGAATAACCTTGAATTCATAGTCTTGAAGTATAAGCGCCCAACAAATTAACTTATTAATAAGCTTGTCGTTGGTCATCAACCATTCGATAGGTTGATGGTCAATATACAAAGTGAATTTAGTGTCATAAAAATAGGGCCTGAAATGTATGACAACCCATACAACAGCAAGACACTCCCCTTCGTATGAAGAGTAATTACTCTCAACCTTGTTGTTACTTCGGAATGCATAAGTGATAACATATTCCTTGCTTTCCTCATCAAGTTGGCCAATAATAACACTAATACCAAAAGCACTCCAGTTAGTGTGTAGAATCAAGACCTTGATAAAATTAGGTCTTGTTAAAATGGGGAATTTTAAAGTTTTTCCTTGAGTGTGTTAAAAGCTTCTTGAGCCTCTTCACTCCATGTCCAAGCAACATCCTTCTTTAACATTGCATAGAGAAGAGAGCAATAGTACTTAAGTCTTGGACATAAATCCTATGGTAATTACATAGTCCAATGAAACTCCTCAAAGTGTGAACATCAGTAGGATTGGGCATTTCCAAAATGGCTATTACTTGGGCCTTATGAGCCATAATACCATTTGGCAAAAGGTAGACTATTGACGTGATAGCAAACTCACACTTTTTAGGATGGATCTTCATATTGACTTCGTGGAACCTCTTGAATAACTCCTCAAGATGAGCCAAATGTTACAGGAGTCTCTTGCTATGCATTAGGACGTCATCTATGTAGCATTTCAAGAAATCTGCCCCTTCGAGAACCTAGTCCATGACTCGTTGAAAAAAGACAAGTGCATTCTTTAATCCAAAAGGCATCACAAGCCATTCCCACAACTTGTTGTTTCCATGGGATGCCGTTTTTTTGCGATCCTTCGTAACAAACATAATCTGATTAAAACTTTGCCTCAAATCCACAATTGCAAAGATGTTTGAGTCTCCAATGTTATCAAACAGTTCTTCAAGGATGGGCATGGGGTACATGTCTTGAGGTGTAACCAGGTTCAAAGGCCTATAATCACTACACATCCTTTTCTCAGTCCATAATCCAGCTGAATCTTTCTTTGCTAGCATTACTATAGCGACTATGAAATCAGGACTTCGTGGGTGAATGAGACCAGGCTCATGGAGCTTTTTGCATCTTTCATCTACCAGTCCCCATTCATGTTTGCTCAACCCATGCCTCCTCTGATAAATGGGTGTCTGATAGATGGGTGTCTCATTTGTAAGGTCTATAGAGAATTGCATGGTCTTACACCTACCTAAGTCTTTCATTGAGAATGTGAACACATTCTCATACTTAATTAACAAGTCTATGACCTGATTTCTCCCCTTCTTGGTGAGTTGGTACCCCATAACAAAAGGGTAGTTGGAAACATATGGAACGGAATTGGAAAGTGTGTTTGAAAAACTTGGTGTATTAGTTCTCCATTATCTAACTGCGTAAATTCGTAAAAGGTTGTAATTGTTTTTCTAAAAGTTGATGTACCTCTAGGTGTATCAGAAACAAATTGAGTTAAATTACATGGTACCTCCTCCCCCCAACACTAAAAGTGAAATGTAAAGTGTATTTAATTGAAGTGCCATGTAGTCGCATCATCAGAACTACAAGCTGATCGAATCAATGCTAGTGTTGTGTACATTCAAAAGAGTACACAGGTTACCAACAACCATGCAAAGGAGTTTAGGTCCATGCCTCTCCCCAGTAGAGTATTACGCTATAATCTAGTCACCTTGGTGTGACTAATAGTGCCAATTTGGAACCCCATAGCCCATTCTCTTTGAAAACTAAACAATAGTGCACTCACAACCTTTTACGCCACTTCACGCATTTGAAGTTGGCACTCCATGAGTTGATCAATGGAAAATTATGTGTTTTCCTGATGTACATGTACTCTTGGGACACAAGAATTTGATGCCCTAACAGTCATGGTGTAGTAGTCTCCTCCCCTCTCACCAACAAGGTGCGTTCTTCTTCCATGTTGAAAGGACGAATTTTTTTTGGCATAACTACTTGAACTTTTCTAACCCTGGTAGTATGACTTAAATCAGATGCGAGTCCATCAGTTTGAATTACTTACCTAATGGCAGAAACTCTAGGTGCCACATTAGCCTTTTGTGCCGTGAAGTAGGAAGGGCAAAAAGAAGTGGCAATTTTTTGTGTGAAACTGGAATTGTGTGCACTGGAAAAAACATACTCCCTAACCATGGCATCATCTGAAAGGCCATAAAACAACCTAAAAGGTCTTTCCCATGATCCTAAACCCTATATAGGTTGGGCATGACTAGTTGGTCGGGAAGACTTACTTTTTAAATTAGCAAATTAGGCCTCAATGATTCGAATTCATGTTGCAAAGTTTGAACTTGAATGACATGGGCTTGAAGCACCTCCCTCTTGTTAGCATTGTGTTCCTTCTTCTTAACATTCTTACAGGAATTACCCTTGGTGGGGAAAGCCTGAGTGGAAGGTTGAAGTGCCTTGGCTTTGGTTAAGGGGCAATGGAAGATGCTAGTAATCAAAATTACTTCTATTTTGGGAACTTGGCAAAATAAACAACTTCCTGATGTCCCTCTTTCTCACAATAATCACAAAAGAGATCCTTGGAAGGAGTGTTGCACTCACTAGCTTTATGGGCAGAATTGCCATAGTAATAATTGCAAGAACGTAGGATGGGTGCAGTCAAATGCACCGCTTTAACCCTTGAAGAAAAATGTGATGATCTGGTTGGCGTTACTAGTGGAGGCTAAAGCCTTGAACGTGATGGAGGCCTCATAATACTAGCTTCATAATGTGCATGAACTAGTTCTAACTTTTCAAAAATGTTGTACACATCCAGCAAAATGTACAAAATTCCAAATTCTGCAAAAACCCATTGTAAAACCTATGCATGGAGTGTCGGAGTACTTTCCAACGAACGGAGATACTAATGGGTAACTTCCATGATGCTCTGAGTATCCTCTTTAAGCTTGAAAAACCTCGTGTAGAACATCTTAAGGGTTTCATCTTTTTGCCGAGATAAGGTGGTGAGTTCGAATTTTTTTTCAAAACTTTGGACTAGAAATTCTAGCTCAAGAATTTAAAAAAATTCCCCCATTGGATCAGTAAAAGTTGGTGCATCAATGGTCGGAGGAATGTTTGTGATAAGAATAATGAGTTATTGAAGAATTTTTTTTATTGAAATAGGTACCGAATTTGGATTATTTGGCACATTCCCATGATGTGCAATGGTAGCTTGTAATGCAACTTAAGAGGCAGTGGCAATGGTTGTGGCATAAATTGGATTGGGGATTTGGGTGACGCCCAAAATCTTCGAAGAATGTTGCTCATAGACATCCAATGCCTCATAATGCACATAATGAGCCAATTGTTTGAATGCGAATGTGACGCACCCCCAAGCCCCTTGATGGACTCAACTGTGAGCCCAAAGAAGAAAACAACAGCACTTCGGGGGTAGAGGGGCATGCTGAAGCTCCAGGATGAGGATTAAGAAGATTGACAAGCAACTTAATTACTCACATGGACCTGTACAAACCAAACAATAAGTTGGTTAGTGCGTAGTTGGAACACTTTCAGTGCACAGACGAACCATGGGTAAACATGGACTCACAAAACTCACCACGACCCAGACTTGAGGGAAGCCACCACCTTCCCCCTTATAGTATACTTTGTGCTTGGCCACAGGGCCAACACCCAAATGTCATTTTATCCCAAGACTCTGAAATGGGAGTCTCGAAATTCCCAAAATTGGGACTCCTACGACTTTTAGGGCCCATAACTTTGTGTGTAAACCTCCGATTGAGGTGAGGTTATAACAAAGTTGTAGTCCTCGTTGAAATTTTTTCAATGGTATGTGGCATGCCACCTAAAAGTAAGGAAATCGGGATGATTCTTGACTTTTAGTGGTTGGGAGTCAAATTGCCAATTTGACTCCCCGCCTTTTTTTTGGCCATAACTTGTGTTTTAAGTACTCAAATGGGTCATGCAAACCCATTTTAGACATTTAAGTTCTAAAAGATTTGTAATGATATAAGGAAATTTTCAATCCAATGAATTTTGACCCCTGTAATCGCCTTCTGAAGATCAGGAGTCCATTGGGATTCCAACTCTCAAAACAAGAGTTCATTTAGGAGTTCATTTGAGAGTTTGGGGGTTCATTCCCTCCCACTCTCTTGCATTCCCAGGAGCATGAAATGTGACCCTCGAATTCACTCTTGGCCCACACCTTTGCAAGCCCTTGCCTTGGTCGCGAGCCCAAGATTAAAGTTGCAACAAAATGCTTCGGTGTAATTAACGTCATACTTGAGCTCCAATTCACAAACCATAATTGAGAAAGTTGCCTTGAATTCCCTTAAAGAAATGGTACCTTGCTTTCCACTGAACTTCTTAATTCTCCAAGAAAAATTATTAACCTCCATGGTGTACATGGGTGTAGAGGCCACAACTTGCATCGGAATATATGGTGATGGTGTGAAAGTTAGTGTGGTAATAGGTGTACCCCACTAATCAACCCCTCCAAATGGACTATGATGTACCGTTGATGTAGTGTAATTTGAACTTGAATTCTTGGTAAGAATTGTATTGCATGATGGTGACGTTGTAGACGCTTGATGGTATCATCATGAAGATTGTGAACTCAAAAAAACAACTCAAATGATTATGTGTTACTTCATAGCTAATACCTTGGCTTTGGCTAAATGGTAGTGCTTTCATCATCCAAGGACATGGTGTTGTCCCATGCCCTAAAATTTTATAACAATACAGAACATTAGTTACAAAGTTCTAACACAACATACAATTTGAAGAATACAATGTGTTGACGAGGATGATCGGCGACGGATGGACATCTATGGATGGACGTCAAACTAAACAATGACAAAGGTCAAACAGAATGACGACAAAAATTGAACAGGACAGCAACGGACGTCAAATGAAATGGTGACGGATGTCAGACATAATTGGGATGAACATCAAACAAAGCGGCAATGGACGTCAAATGGAATGAGGATGGATGTCAAACATAACGAAATGCAATCATAATGGAACGAAACGGACAACGACTACGACAAAAAACAACAGCAATTACGCCGTTAGTGGCACTACAGAGCATTCCACATCCGCACTCTATGACAATGGTGTGCACAAAAGAAAAGAATTTTTTTTCTTCTATTTCGTGTTTATTATTATTATTATTATTATTATTTTCTTCTTCTTCTTCTAGAGCTACTACAAGGGCTACTCACTACACGACTACAAGGTCAAAAACACATAGGAGTGCACAGCCTAGATGTTAACCTCAAAACCCATGTACAATGAAAGCAAGTGTATTTAGGGCGTAGCCAAAATATTTGGGGGGATTGGCACATTTTCTTTATTTTATTTTCCTTACCTTTTCCTTCTTCGTCTAACCAATAAAGTAGCAAAAGCCTTATTCTCACTCCCATCACTCGAAAGCAGCATCTTCGCGCAAAATCTTCACAAAAGGTCAACACTCTACTGTTTCGGCTTGAAAAGACTAAGTTTGGTTTGAACAAGGAAAGAAAATTATTTGGCATGCCATAAAACTAAGCCAAGCATGCAATTACTATATTACAAAATTGCATATTTCCAAGATGGCTGTAAGCAATTTTTGCTTACTTTTTATTTGATTTGTCACTATGCGACATTTGTTTCCAAGGACTAGCAAAATCAAAATAGCGAAATTCTTGAGTCATTTCTATAGGTTCAGATACCACACGTTTCTCTGAATCATCATAACATACTTCCACATATGCATTTAAAGGAAAGTCTTTCATAATGGATGACCCTCAAAACTATAATCTATTAATATATGACATAAATCGAGGTGGTTGGAAAAATAAACACCAAACATATCCCACATTTCTCACTCCCACCAACTGGCTGATGGAAATATACTGACTATCGAACAAATTGGGGTTATTTTGTCTACATTGCTTTGTACACAAATACGTGAATTATAATGAATACATTAAGTCAAAAATTCCATCACAAAGCCGTAGTTTTCTTGTGCATTTTTATGGTATAATAAAGTGTTTTCCGAACCGCGCAAGATGGTTACCCATCATACGGCTCTCCAACTCAAGTTTACCTAAGGTTGTTTACAATCATATGCCTTTAATTGTGTGCTTTTCTATGATAGTTCTGAAGGGGGGGTGGGGGGTAGGCAAATAATAATAATAAAAAAATTATATATATAATTTATTTTATTTTTTCCCACCATACATGGAGCACCTACAGCCTTACAATATAGCCAAAACTAGCACAATGGCTAAGCTGCTACGCTCTTGTATTACTTTTCGTGGTCATTTTTGTGGGGAAATAAACTATGCAATTCAAGCGGGCTTTGCCTTTTACGATTGCCAATTTTCAGCCAACAATTTGGTGTTAGGTAATAGTTGCAGTGCTTAGTTTGAATTTGTCCGCACATGTTTTGGCCAATAAAGTACGTAGTATGTAACTTAAGCACGTTATACATTAGTGTTTAAGGTTTACCAGATGATAATAGTTGGCAAGGTCATGGCATGGGAAATGAAGACTATGTGCGCTACCGAGTAGCTTTGAAGATACTGAAAGTAAACAAATGGAGGTTTCAAGTTACCTAATTTATCATCAAATATTTTCTCTACCAGACAATTTGTAACTTTTTGCATATTGACAAGTAAGCTAAGCCCACCAAATCAATGGATTTTCTATATTATTAAATTGCTGCCATTTTGTCGGCAAAAATTGTAGGTCTATTTTGAATTGCAACTAGTAAGATATTCAATAAAATTGATCTTCTTCCTTTCGGTTCGGGTTATTAAATAGGGTTTTACTTAGGTTAAGCCTAAACTTAAGCCACACTTTAATAAATCGTGTAAACAAGTTACGTATTATTTCTACCAGAGCTCGTAGACCAATTGTTTTAATAGAAAAATCATCTGTAAAACGCACGTAGTTTATTTGCTGAAAATTGATGTCTTACAGGTGGCCCAAACCAAGGTTTTGTACTGTTTCAACTTTGGTTTTTTGTGTCACGGTACGGTCAAGGGAAGCTGAATTTTAAAAATCAATTTTTTGTTGCGCCCTTTTAGTTTTTTTCACCCTGAAATGGAATTTGAACTTGTCCTTTAGTGTTTCTAGTATTTTGATCGAGGTGCTGCATATAGTTTCTTCATAACCACCATTCTTCAGACCTAGATGAAGTGAAAGCTTTTTATAGGCAATGATTCACCAATTGATGTCTTTTATGAGAAAAAAAGGCCTTTTACCTAAAATTGTTCTCTCTGACAATGTTTCCAAAGGGCACAAAGGTAATCGAAATATGTCAAGGGGGGAAATATATATATATATCCTTTTTCTAGCCCCTTCATTTCATCTGAACTTCATTTCGATTTTTTTGTGTTGCTTGAATATACAACGTATCCCCTCCCTACCTATTAATAGAAGGTATGTTGATCTTTCATTTGTTTGGCACAAATGAACACTTTATTCGGTGGCTTTGCAGTCGCCCTTAGTAAATTATAAATTACTTCAAATCTTCGTTTTTGGGAGGGATGATCAACTCCACAAATATCGATCAAAAATTGAAAATGTGTATTAGTATGATATTTTAGAAACCATAATAATTGAAATAGGTAGTCAGGATTGGTATATAATATATTTTCATGTTTTGATTTTTGAAATTGATGTATCCATTTTGGTAAAGTAGCTATCA
>Ga0116227_10001845_pt1 | contig 48136 bp, 35 predicted proteins | sample S1TSphgellanicum_FD_89693 | JGI IMG/M metagenome (GOLD analysis project Ga0116227, IMG submission 89693) | Host-associated microbial communities from peat moss isolated from Minnesota, USA - S1T2_Fb - Sphagnum magellanicum MG | ecosystem: Host-associated > Plants > Peat moss > Unclassified... | reverse complement strand
CTAAGAAGAGTTGACAAGCTTCACTCACTCACACGGGCCTGCACACAACCCACACAAAGTGGTTAGTGCATAGTTGGAGCACCTTTGGTGCTAGGACGAGCCACAGGCAACACGGACACACAAGACTCACCATAGCCCGGACTTGGGCAAGCCATCACCTTCCCCCTTATAGTATACTCTGCAGCTCTCCACGGAGGCTACATCCAAATGGTTATTTTTCCTGAGACTCCTGAGTGGGAGTCCCGAAATCGCGCCAAATGGGACTCCCGCGACTTTGGAGCCCCATAACTTTGCGAGAAAACCTTGGATCACGATACAATTTGAAGCAAAGTTGTAGCTCTTGTCGAGAGATTTCCAACGATATGTGGCACGCCCCCTGTAGCTAAGTAAATCGGGTCGATTCCTGACTTTTTTGTGATCGGGAGTCAAACTGGCAGTTCGACTCTCGGCCCTTCTTTTGGCCATAACTTGTGTTTCAAATATCCAAATGAGTAGTGCGAGCCCATTTTAGACATCTACGTTTCAAGAGATTTTCAATGATATAAAGAACGCCACAAGACATTGAAGTTTAACCCGTGCAATCGCTCTCTGAAATTTTGGGAGTTGCGTTGGGAGTGTGAGTGTTCACTCCCTCACACTCCCTCACACTTTTTAACACTCCCAGGAGTATGTGATGTGACTCCCGGGCTTCTTCTTGCCTTAATTCCCGAGCTTCTTCGCTTTTGGCCCGCAACCTTGCAATGCCTTTGCCTTAACTCCTAGGCTTCCTTCCTCTTGGCCCGCAACCTTGCAACCCCTTAGCCTTGGTCGCGAGCCCAAAGCTAGGGTTGTAATAGTGTCGATTAGCCAAACACAAAAGACATGGCCATTTCTTGGCCATAAGATTTAGAAAATTCTCGATCATCTAATATCACGATCTGGGGAAATCAGACCTTTTAATCAAATGCCATGTTTGTAAATCAGAAACATAGGAATTGGATGGTCCAAATATGTACTTGGTTTGTACATAATTTAAGTATTTCAATAGTTAACATGTGTCTCCACATGATTGGAGATTGGATCCACCAAAATAGTTGCAATTTAAAGTTGCAAAATGATGCCCCATATACACTATGTATATATTGGCCCCATAGGATGAAATAATATATATTAAATTTAGTCTTCATCTACCATCTAATGATGTCATCTTGATGTAATGTCTCATGTGACTCTTTGTCGTTTGCGATTTGTCTTACGCGACTACTAGATAGTTAGTTGTAAAATGTTTCTTTCGACTAAAAAACAGTCATAAACACTAGTTGCAAATCAAGTTTTTCCTTTTTGTGTTTGTGATATCCACATAATAATCATGACAATAATTCAAATCTTCTAAGTTTGTTGATGGCATGACATTCCACCACCTATAAGGTGTAGAAAATATAATTCACTAACATAATGTTGATTACCAAATGTTTGGTACAAAAAAGTTGGCCACACACCACCCAACATCTTGAAATAAGCCTCCAAAAGTGCTTATCTCCAATTTAGCTGAAAATTTCCACCTAAAAGTGTTCTTCACCAGGAATCAGCTGCCATAGAAAGCTCATAATTATGCCTTTGTATGGGTGAGAATTGAATTTTCAAAGTTGATGGGCAAATAATTCCACAATTGACCAAATCAACCTCTAACCTCCAAAACTTTTTTTCTCCAAAACTTTTATAGCTTCACACATATTATTTTCTTTTTCAAAAACTCAATAGTGTAGACAGTTTGTCAATCTGATTTTATATGCAAAAGATATGAATTTCCAAAGAAATTCAAAATGAAAATTCCAAAATGAAAATAAAAATGAATTTTCTATCTAGTCTTAGGGGTCAAATTGTCTAATGTATGATCATAGATGGGATGTTCATTTATTAGCCTACCCACACGATCACTAACCCCTATTTGCCCACTAGCTACCCTTAACTAGATGGATGAAATTTTTCCATCCAAAATTTGGATGAAATACTTCAAATGGATGAACAAATAAATAAATAAAAATGTTCACAAGTTCAGATTAGTGTCGAACTTGCACCTTAAGTTCAGGAATTTGGAAAAAAATGAAAAAAAAAAGGAGGTCCAAATTGGACTCCTCAACCCTTCCTATTCCGAGTCTCCCTTGAGGCACACAAGCCTACACTTGTGCCCAAACTTCGAAGGTTTGGAAGAAAGCTCAAGCTCCCAACGATGTTGGTTGGAGTTTAGTTTTTTCCACTACCACCCCTACCTTTTTTTCTCCTTTGCTTTTTCTTCTTCTCTTTTTCTTCCTTTTGCTTTCCTTCTCCTTATCTTCCTCTTCTCCTTCTTTCATTCTTCTTTTCCTTGTTGCATTCTTCTTCCTTGAATTGTAATTGCATGTTGTAATTCCTCCTCCTTTTTTGTTGTTGTTTGTTGCCTTTTGCTACAACTTCAACAAATGAAGCAAACATGGCGGGGAGCTCTTCTCTCCACCTTTTCTTATTCCCATGCTATAACTACAATTATGCTAAGATCAACTAGGGGCACCTACCGCCCTTGCTTCTCCCCGTGAATTGGCACTGATGGCCAGACAACCAAGAGTTCAAGCTCCTAGCAATGGCAGTGGTGGCTCCTACTACCACTGTCACTACTATACCTATAAACAAAATAGAAACAATGTAGGAATCTTTTTTTGAATTAAAAAAAAGAAACACAAGAAAGAAAGACACCAAGGGGGCCCTTTGGACAACAACAAGGCCCTCCTTGCTTATTGTGATGTTTTTTTTTTCTTTCTGGGTACTTAGGCTCTATTTGGGGTTCAACTCTTAAAAGAATTTTACACGAAAAACATGTACAAAAACATCAAAATTGTCAAGCGAGCTTCTTTAGTTCAAGAAGTAGATCAAGATTTGCGAACAAGTGATATTTGTAGCTTAAACAAAGCTCTTGCAAAATCAACTTATAATATAGAAACCAAAATAAACAACATAGCACTTATTGCTAACCCAAACTCCCATGCATAATGTAGACACAACAAAAAACCAAAAAAAATTTCATTGCTAAAACAATTCTAACTTAGTTGTGGCACAAAACAACTAGCTAGACTTTTGGTGATTCAAAAGATTAAGTCACTTGCCACAATGCAAGAATCCATGCCCAAAACATAGAAAACCAAAACACTTACATGACAAAAAAAATTGCAAAGCAAAAATTATGCTCTAGAATCTCAAATCACCAATAGTGATTTGAGGTCACACAAAATGGGATTATATCCCGTGAACAATATCCCAAACCCTGTTGACACATGAACTAGTTCAAAATTAACTAATTAGCTTAATTAACCCAATTTATCCCTAATTAACTAGGACCTAACTAAGTAGCTAAACTAACACACCTGACAACCTATTGAAAAGATTATTTATAATGAAAAAACCTATCTTGACCCCTTGATTAATGACCTTGGCTTTGCATAGGTGCTTAGATGCTTTAACAAATGATCAAGATTGGGAACACTTAAGAGTTTTTTCCTTGCCTTGTACCTTTAAATGAATCACACGTTAATGCACTTGGTGCACATTATTTTTTGCATCTACTATTGATTTATTCGAAGAAAAATGTAGAGCCCACTTATCTTTGAAATTTTTGAAGCCCCTCATGATCTCATTTCTTTTTTTTCACCATGGACTTTCTTGGATACATAGTGACAAGTTGAAAATTTGAGGCATCGAACTCAAGGATTGACTCAATTTAATTTCCAACAATTCAACAATAAAAAAAAATGAGATTGAACTTCAAATTTTGGGGACTAGACATAAAAGATGCATGGCTTCTAAGTTCTAGGTCAAATGTGATTTATTATAACTCATAGCTTCTTTCAAAATGAACCAAAACCACATGCCAAGAATCACATAATGCACAATAAAAATTGAACTCAAAATCTCACACACACACCACACACACTTGCACACATAATTGAAAGGAGAACAAAGAAAAAAAAAGTTCAACATGATGTGCACAATGTATACAAATTCTAGAGTTCAAACTTTTGAATTAAAAGGAGTGTAAACAAAAAAAGATAGAAAGTTTGAAAGGCTTTGAACACACCTAACAAAATTGTGACTGTCCATTGAAGTTTTGTAGACTCCAACACTCAAGACTCCAAATTCCACTACTTTATGAGCTTCATCCTTTAGCACAAGCTCTTGAAGTCAATGTTACAACCCCCAAAAATCAAATCGACAAATGTGATACATTCACTAACATGAAGAACTTTGCCATCAAAGCACCACCCTTTCTACAATGAAATCAAGATGGTGTTATTGTACAAATCCTGACAACATTAAAGTCTCAGATTCTCATGGCTACAAGGATAAAGAACTAGAAAGTTGAATGGTGACATGGTGTAATGGACCACTTGCATTAGTGACACCTTGATGTGAAGGAGAATAGGGGAGGTGAAAAGGTCACGTGCAATGTGAGGAGCTTTGGCAATGATGGCTATGCCAAGAGTGATGATACCAATATTTTTTTGTGCAATGCCCTAAAATTTGCTGAAAAAATATTTTTCAAACCTGCAAGTTGTATGCTTGAATCCAGGTCAATTTTAACAATTTTGAGACAAAAAAAATGTTGCTTTCAAGATCTTGTATGCAAAATTGCAAATCCATCATATTGAGGATTTGATTTTTATAATGTAATATGTTCCATATTGTAATGTCAAGAAGTAATTTTAATATACGATACAATAAACACCACATATTGTACATTGTAATGAATGAAACTACAAAGTCTACCTCACACAGATGTGTCATGTTGCAACCTTTTGTGTGAGAAAATTCACATTCTCTTGTAATGCAGTACCTAAACTGGTACCAAAGTAAAAATGCCAAGTGGTTTTGGGTTGATTCCAAACATTATAGACATCCCAGACATAGACTAAACCAGGGTCTTTGAGTCCAAATTGAACATTTCCTCCATTGATTATTAGCTCTAAGAAGCCTTACTCAAGAAGGTGAAAATACCAGTTTAGGTGCTGGTTCACCCTGGGCATTTACCTATTTAGAGGACTTTGCCTTTTCTTATGATGGGTTATGTTTGTAGACTGATAAGAAACATTTATGATTTTGTTCTTTGCTGCTTCAGGGACAAGATTGGAACCTGAGACAATAGGTTCTAGCATGTTGCCAACGTGAAGCAAGATTTCTAAACTTTTCTACTTTTCTACAGGTTGATGAGACAGAGAAAGAATATGAACCTGGAACCAACACACTGAGCAGTTCCAAAATTTCTCCAATGCAGGCCTTGAACCGTGCAACGAACCCTGGCTTGCAGATTTTGATGTGGTAGGCTAATTCGCTTACATACGGTGGTCGTGATGTTGCAACAGTGCTGGGCAGGTAACCGATTTGATTTTTTTTTGTTAACAACCGTGGGATCTGGTTGGTTCCAATACCTGAAAGACCTGTCCATTTTCATGTGAAATTTGGCACAGAACTGGTGGTCTTCTAGGCAGTTATTTGAGTTTTTCAAAATTCTGAGAACTGTGTTTTTATAAGTAGGAATACCTCATGGATCGACTAATACTTCTTTCAGACTCAGTTGATTGCTCGTACATGGGCTGTTTCAAATTCCCCTCAAATGTGGATCATGAGGTGGCAGAAGTGTGGTTCACCTTGTGTTCTACAATGGGTAAGGCCCCAACTGTGCAGGGCATTATATCCTCATCCATTCACCTTTGTTTTACAATGGATAAGGCCCCAACAGGGTGGGGCATTACACCCTCATCTGAGAGTCGTTAATTTGCAATATAACCTACTTCAAAAGTTGGATCTCAAGAAGCCATTATGATACTATATTCTTGGACATTGCTACGTCCACAAAGCTTGTAAAAGGAAACACATCTACATTAACTGAATGGAATGATTGCTGAATACATAACATCTTTTTTGTTATGACACACCATGATATCACCATATCAAACAAGTTTTTAAAAAAAAATCAATTACCATCGTACTGAAAAAAGATAACTGAAGTGCAGAAAATATAACTGTTCACAAAGATCTGTTCAAGTCAAATTTGCTTATTTGATAATTTATGACATCTCTACTGAAATGTGACATATGATAATTTATGACTCCCCATGCATGTGTTTTAGTGCAAAATGATCATGGATTGGTGGATTGTTTTTCATGCACTGGTGTCATGTCTAAAGGAATACACAAGAATTAAGGAAGCCTTACAAGTTCCAAGTGGGACTTCAGAGCAAGCAAGCCAATTTTATGGTTAGAACTAAATATCTCTCATGAGAATTGAGAAACCTCCATTCTCATGATTAAGAAAGCCAGAACCGGGTTAAAACTTCTTTAAGTCAAAGGAATACTTCCAGAATAAGGCTATACAAAACTATGAACGAAGGACAATATAACACAGTCAAACAAGAAGGAAAAGACAAAATATACTCACTTGCAGTATGAAAAAAATAGGCATCATTGACATCTGTCCACTTGTTCAGTGACCATCAACAATAGCATGTATGGACTTCTCTACCACAACTTCCCCACAGACTTCATCAGCACCCTACAGTGGGTATAGGCCAGTGTAAACACTTATCTGCTTACCAAGTTTCTGTTGAGATTCTGGAAGCAACAGGAAGACTCAGGCATGATACAGGCTAAAAACAAAGAACACAGGGAGAAACACAAAAAGAAAAGACTTCAGGGGAAAAACCAAGATGAACATATAAAAAAGGAAGAAAAGCACAGTCAAAATGACTGTAGAGGAAAACTAGACCACTGGGGTTACAAGTAAAACATAATTATTTTCCTTATCCTGTAACAAATTTGTGGGCAGTCTTCTTGACAGTTTCACATTCTTATGTTCTGTTGGATTACAAAGAGACTGAACCTGTTTTTCAAGCCTCCTCTCCTGTGTTGCAGCCCCAAGAATAGTCCAGGGATCACTGTAATTAAGATCAGGATAAATCACATGCTGCTAGAAGACATAGCTAATGAAAACTCAATTCTATGCAAAAGGAATTTGTCCAACTGAAGAAGCCAAGGTGAAAAAATAGAACAGAGTGATAATCCAGACACAGATGTACTGTCAATACTCAACCCATGGTTTCTTTGTGAAAGAAGGGGAATCCCCTTGCAAAAAAAACAGATTTAATAATGTCATCCACAAATACCTTGTAAGAGCTACAACATCAGAATCACAAAATCACATGCGCTTTGCTATTATGTCTTTTGGACTATGGAGTGGGGAGGAGGCTCCAGTCTTGCCTTCACCAAAATAGCAGCAACACCTTACATGTTTGACACCTTAGCGGTACTGAAACACAACACCGATGTAAAAGAACAAGCTCAGCATGGTTCACATATCAAACACACTACATAAAAACCGTTCAGACTACATATGATCACTAGCAGAATTGCACCTCCTGCAGAAAGGAAATGCATGGTTGCCATCACTTCTACCTCAGTACCGAAAAAAATTTCGGGGATTGTATGGGCTTTTTACAACATCCTACTACACATGTGCACGATCGTGCAAGGAAAGACAGGCAGGTGAGTGGGGATACCTTCACAAAGCCAATATCCTTAGAGTAGATACGGAAACATTGCCGGCATGTGTTAAGCCCATATTTGCGAATCATGCCATGACTGTTCCCGCACACCCGGCTGCAATGCCCAACACATGCACACACTCCCCCTCAATCCACAGAATCAACAGTATTCAATCTCAGACCAGATTGCAATACCCTAAAAAAACCCATCTGTTGACGAAACCCTTGCTAGAGGTGAGTCTTGAAAGAGAAAAGAGATGGGCGAAGCACAGAGAAACTTTGGGACAGGTAAAATAATAACAAGCATATAAAAGCTCGCTACGCAGCGTGAGTCGAGCCACCGACACTCGGAAAGCTCTTAATCTAAAATCCTCCAAGAATTCCCGACTCACCAAAACGTCCTCTACAACTTCGCATCCAAGAAGGACATCATCAATCGCACGAAAAGGTCTAGAGTGATCAAAAGGAAACAGACAACGGAACAGGGGACAGAGAAAACGATGCAAACCAGGTGCGCGAGCCAGGCCCAAAATTCTTGGGATGCGAGTTCCAAACCGCTGAGTGCCCCATTTTCTGCGTCGTTTGACACAGAATTTCCCTGCCTCTCTTCTGTCTCTTCTGTCGCTCTGTTTCTTCCCTCTTCACGCCAATGTCTTCAAGACGAATGTATTGCAGAGAAACGGCAGGAGCAGCTGGAAAGAGAAGAGGAAGAGAGGTGAGAGCGACGTTTTCTATAGAGGAGCGGCGAGGCCGACACGAAGAACTCCAAAAAGGGATTAGGTTTTCAACATACACCGTCCGATTCAAAGCGCATCTGGTCAGTAGATTTTGTCACAAGGACAGTTTTAGGTTTAGGGACTTGTTGGGGTGTCTAGGGTTCTATCCTAACAGTTTAACCCTGCAATACCCATGGTTTCGGTACCAGGTAACCAGCCAGAGGGTGAGAGCTATCGGACATTAACTGATCTTAATGAGAATTTAGATGCCCTCTTTTCGTCCATGAAGCGAGCAACTGTGACATTCTCATCCAAAAGGCGTTATGGGTGCCACTAACTAGTAGGCCACTACTCAAATGAATGTGGAAGGTTATGGGTTACAACCAGTGTTGGCCAGTTATTGAGATTTTTCATGGTCCTTGGGTAAGGCTTTTTAAAAATCAGGTGTCAGTTAGGTTATCAATATCAATATAGAAAAATCTAAGTGTCAACTAAATTATGGGTGGAGTGTTGGCCAGTTATTGGGATTTTTCATGGTCCTTGGGCAAGGCTTTTTAAAAAATCGGGTGTCAGTTAGGTTATCAATATCAATATAGAAAAATCTGTCAACTAAATTATCGGTGAGGTAATAATCATCAATTATGCATAAAAGGCACATTATCAAATAATTGATTGATAACTATCCATTATTACCCAACTTTAACACAAGATCAGAAAATTGAAAAAAAATATCACTGGAGGGAGGAGTTAGCGCAATGGCTTTTTGGGCCCTCCATGTAATCAGAGGACGAAATTTAGACGGCTCAAATTGGCTTTTTCTGAGGATTCTCTTTAACAAAAGAAAAAAGGGCCAAATGAAAAAAAGCACTATATGCGGAATTTCGCCACCAATCTCGTCTGTCCGGCCGCTGGCTTCATTACCCAAGCACGACACATAAACGGACGGCCTCTTAAAGCGACGCCCCAAGCTCGAAATTCCTATGCACCATGAGGACGAGGTAGATGAGGTGGGGTCTGCCGATGAATTGGCAAACCGACGTGTCGCCGATATCCAACCATCAGCAGCAAGACGATAAGCTCACGTCCCGGATCAACCAGCGGCCAGCGCGCATCTCCTTCTCTTCTTCAGACACTAGTGCAATGTAATTTATTAGCCCTTTGCCTTCTTCTTCTTCTTCTTCTCTCTCTCTCTCTCTCTCTCTCTCTCTCTCTTGTTTGGCAATTTTAGCAGGAAGCAGCCATGTTACGCACAGTGTCGCGGAGCTTGCGCTCCGGCAGGTTTCTCAGCAGCTGCCGAGCTGCTGTTGAGGCTCGCGTTTACCCTGTAGACCTAGGCGTCCGCTTTGAGCAAAAGAATGATGGATGGGTTTCAGGAAGCAGGAACTTCAGAACTCAAGGTTTTCGGAACTTGAGGGTTTCAGGATTCGAGGGTTTGAGGCAGCAAGCTGGGTTTTCGGCAGGTGTCGCGGCAACAGTGAAGGATCATCAAGGTGTGAGCTCATTATCGGCACCGAAAGTGAAGCTGTTCGTCGGGGGCGAGGCCATCGAGTCCCAGGCGACGGAGTGCGTGGATGTCGTCAATCCGGCAACGCAAGAGGTGCTGTGTAGAGTTCCTCTGACGACGAGCGAGGAGTTCGAAGCGGCCGTGAAGACGGCGAAAGAGGCGTACGCGACGTGGAGGAACACGCCCGTGACCACGCGTCAGCGGATCATGCTCAAGCTGCAGGAGCTCATCCGAAGAGACATGGAGAAGCTGGCCTTGAGCGTCACCTTGGAGCAGGGCAAGACGATCGGGGATGCCCGCGGTGATGTCTTCCGAGGGCTAGAGGTAACTTTTTCTTCCACGACAAATGCTATAGGTCAATTCAAGTTGCCAGTTTGAAGCATATCCCTATCACTCTGCAGATCCGAGCATCCCCGAGGGGGTGTGGCAACCACAATGGACGATGCCAATTACCTTCGAAGTTTCTGCCTTTGAGGGAGAAAGCTTTAGGTCCAATCTCTCTGCAGTCTGGAAAATTAGGTCTAAGGAAACTCTTATGCTAAACAGCCATCTACTCTTGTAACAGTCTCCTTTGAGGAAAACAATAAGTGGGCCATTCCAAATTCACAAATACTGGGCTTACAAGTCAGTTATGTTTGCTTTCTTCCTCTTTGGTTTCCTAAATTTCACTGCATCTCCAGAAATTTAGAATTTCACTGTCCTGCTGTCATGCGAAATTTTCTACGGACTACTAAAAGCTTGTAGAGGTTGGGGGATAGGCCTGGACCTTTCTGTTAGTGACTCCCTCCAGACAGAATCTCAGTTCCTCTTGGGGACTCCAACAGTCACAGCATTGCTCTTGCTTTTGTTGAGATGAACCTTGAATGCTGAAGATGGATATGTTGACTTGATTTGCACCAAGTGCTGTCCAGATGAGAATGTGATTGTAATCCTTTGGATTTAGCCAAGCCTGTTGTAGGTGGTGGAGCAAGCATGTGGGATGGCCAATCAGCAAATGGGAGAATTTGTAGAAAATGTCTCATCAGGCATCGATACATACAGCATCCGACAGCCATTGGGTGTGTGTGCAGGCATCTGCCCATTTAACTTCCCAGCGATGATTCCACTCTGGATGTTTCCAATGGCAGTTACTTGTGGCAACACATTCATTCTAAAGCCTTCAGAGAAAGATCCTGGTGCTGCAATGCTGCTGGCAGAGCTAGCAACTGAGGCTGGCCTGCCTCCTGGGGTTCTCAACATTGTGCATGGCACACACAAAGTTGTCAATGATATCTGTGACCATCCTGATATAAGAGCCATCTCTTTTGTTGGATCAGATGTTGCCGGTATGCATATCTACTCTCGAGCATCAGCCACAGGCAAGAGAGTTCAATGCAACATGGGGGCAAAGAATCATGCTGTGGTGATGCCAGATGCAGACCCTGAAGCAACACTGAATGCACTTGTGGGAGCTGCATTTGGAGCTGCTGGACAGCGATGCATGGCAATCAGCACTGCTGTGTTTGTTGGGGATTCAAAGTCCTGGGAAGAAGGTTTGAAGAGTAGGGCATCGAAATTGAGAGTGACTGCAGGGACAGAGCCCGGGGCAGATCTGGGGCCTGTCATTAGCAAGCAGGCCAAGGAACGCATTTGCAGTCTTGTTGAGTCTGGTGCAGCTAATGGAGCTAGGCTGGTGCTTGATGGACGTGGAATCAAGGTCAGTCAGAATGTCTTTTCAGAATGTGTGTACTTATAAACATACTCGAGTTAGTTCAAATTGGATGGTGACCCTACACCACTTGGATAGTAATGCGGATGTCTGTTACTTTTCACTGCTGAAAGAGAGTATCTTTCAATTTTGATAGACCATCTTTTTAAAACTTAACCATCACTCTGGACCAGCACAATAGACATATGGCTATGGTAAAGCAAACTATCATGGATTCCTTCTCATAATGCATGAGATTGGTTTGCAATTGACTTTTGTTTCAAATAGCATAAAAAGGTCATGGGCATAACTGCTCTATGCAATGTGCTGGAGTGGTGAGTTCTGCTATTCACTTTTGTGCTATTGCTCTCTGTGGTGGATTTCCAAAACATGGTGCCAGGCTTACAAAGATGTCTTGGTATTTGCAGGTGCCTGGGTATGATCATGGGAATTTTGTTGGTCCAACCATCTTGGCTGATGTGACACAAGATATGGAATGCTACAAGCAGGAGATATTTGGTCCTGTGCTTCTGTGCATGCAGGCCAGCAGTCTTCAGGAGGCTATTCAGTTAGTGAACAGCAACAAGTATGGAAATGGGACAGCAATATTCACTAGATCAGGGGCAGCTGCACGCACATTTCAACATGAGATTGATGCTGGTCAAGTTGGAATTAACATTCCAATACCAGTGCCCCTGCCCTTCTTCTCTTTCACAGGATCCAGGGCATCATTTGCTGGAGATCTGAACTTCTATGGGAAGGCTGGTGTGCACTTCTTTACACAGATCAAGACAGTCACTTCACAGTGGAAGGACAAGGACCTTCAAGGTGTGGCTATGGCATTCCCCACTTCACAAAAGGTGTGACTGGTTACATCTTGGGCTGTCCAATTTTACAACTTGGACTCCATCAAGTATTATTTTGCAGCTGGAGCAATTGTGAGGTAATCCCCTGCACGGCAAGTTAAAGTTTCAGGAGCAAAAAGAATTGTACATTAGAGATGGAGAAGGAATAGAAGTGTGGTCTGATTGCATTGGTTAGGTACAGGATAACATGGGTGCAACTGCATTAGTTACCAGATGCCTGAAAGGCAGATCTATATCTGCAGCACTTCCAGGAATTGAATTTGGAGGCACTGCATCCTAGCCACCTCATCAGGCTATGTTGGGTGGCAATACAGGGTAAACAGGCCTCTTGGTGACATAATACAATATGGTAGAGAGGATTGAAAAACAGATCACATATCAATCTCACTCTTTCATAGCATGACTGTCAGCATCAGATTTGTAAGCTAGTGAGGCGCAAGGTATGGGGAGGATTGTAAGCAGAACCTCCCTTGTATGAGAAGCAAACAAATTTTATGTACAGTTATGTTGTTGACATCTTCAATGCTCATTGCAGATGAGTTTGCTGCCACTGATGTCCAAAACCAGATCTCTGTAGATACTACTTTTAAAGTGTGTAAGTGATCAGTTCTACAATCTGGTATTCTCCATAGTTAGTTGTATAATTGATATAAGCAAGTTGAGTGAAAACTTTGTACCATGACACAGCATCTTCAGTGAAAACTTTCTTCCATTCCTTGCCTTTTGCCTCACTTTCACCCATCCAATTCAATATCAGAAACAATAAATCAACAAGTTCCGTGCAGTAAAGCAAAAGATGTGAAACTAACTTTCAGTGGAGACATGACTTCTTTTTTGTGTTGCATTTGATACCAAATATTCAAAGCAGAGACTCCTGTGTGCCTTGGCAACAGCAATTCTGACTTCACCCATGTTCCACAAAACCTTGCTTCTTTCCATAGCTTTGTGGTGGAAGTTCTAGAGACATCTTAACAACTGTCATTTGTACTCTGTAGGCACTTACTCCTTATCTGGAAATTAGGTACCACTTTATCCTCAGGTGTCAGCAATGGAAAACATGTAGCCTAACAACAGGAGCTTGCTGATCATGAAATCAATGAAGGTCCTATTTTGGTTCTGCATTGGCATGTTTTAAGAGCTTACATCCAGAAGACAATTCCAAGAACTTGACCCATCTTCTGCATTGCAGGAAGAACAGAAGAACAAATTACATATTTCAACTTAAGTTGACACAGGCTCTGGTTGGATTTCAGTCTAACTAGGTTGTCCCAAATGAAAGATAAAAGAGGAGGCCCTTTTGCACTTAAACTTCAAAATGATGTGCATGATTTCATAGATCGCACTCCAGCAGTTTTGTGCTGCACATTCAGTACATGTGTCAGGAGAGACCTTTGTCACACCTTGTCTGCAAAAAATTGCATGAAACTGGCGGTTTGTAAACAAGTTCAGTCTAGATGTACACAGACATAATGCGTGAAGAACTGAAAAGTGTTTTCAAGGGACCAAAAGGCCTGAGTCATAATGTAGTTAGGTTGTAAAGGTGATCTAGCTCATGGAACAGCATCTAGCAAAAGGCAGCTTTCTTTTGCATCTCCAATCTGCCATTACTGCTGGACTCTGATGGAAATCAATCAAAATATTTTTTAAAGTATTTAATTTCCAAGATTTCAGCTCCTGTGTTGAACTCATATCTATAACATGCTAATAGAGATGAGATTTAGAGGGTTAAGCTGGGTTTCTTGAGGTTGATCAGAATGCAGCTCAGGCTTCAATCCTCCTCATCTAAAATAATTCAAGGACCTAGCATCCAACCATAATTGTAGTTCGCTACTTTACCATGAATCAGCTAGTTAGGCCATCTGCTGTACACTATCTGGGAATAGCTTACCCACAACCTGCTTTCAAATTTATTTACACAATTCTGTAGCATATTATTAGATGGATTTTGTGCATGGTAGGAACCTTGAGCTGTTGCAGATGTGACCCAAAAGCACACAACTTGATTTGCATACACTGCTGACTGAGATTCTACAGCATAAGATGCAGATCTCAGGAAGAATCCCTAGCACCAGAGAGAAGTAGTATGCATGGGAAGTGCTCAAGCATGCATACTACTCTCTGGTGCCAAATACAAAGTCCATTTGCACATACAGCCTCCACAGCTGGAAATGTTTAGCCCAGCTGCAGCCTGAAACAGGACAGCCCTTAGTGTTCTCTCTGAAGAAAGAAACTGTGAAGCCTGAGAAATGGCAGTGCATGAATTCTTGTGCTCTGGTATACAGTACTCACACCTCCATATTCCTAAAAAATAATTCAAAAGTAGATGGTCAGAAAATTGAAAATTTCAAAACTGGGATTCAATTCCAATACACTAACATTAAGTGGATTTTGAAGAGTCCAAATAACCATTTTTGTACTCTACAAAATGAAAAATCCACAAATGAACGAATTGGAGGTATGTGTATTAGGGTAACATGGTCTTTTCAAATACTTAGCTACCTCATTGTTCTTTTTTGATTATCTGAAGCATGAGCTCTCCACAAAGGTGCAAACTTGCCTGCAGAGTATGGATTGGATGCTTGGGCAATGTCTACAATTCATTGCACAAATTCAAGGGGAAGGATTGGGGATGTTGCTTAGGATTAATTGATTGCATAATAAATATACATCCAAATTCAAGAAGAAGAATGTTTCCAAATGTGATGTGGACCAAGCATATTATTATGAAGAAGATTTGGACAAATACTAGTAAATTTATCCTTATAAAATGAATTCATCAATTCATCTACTTCTGCTTATTCACTAAGTACTTGTGGGAACACAACTACAAAATCAAATACACACAATATTCAGTCTTGTGGTTTCAACTTGTTTTCTTTTAGTGAGCATAATATAGAAGGATGCTATCACACAACCCATGTCCGCATTGGGAATAAGAAAAGAGTTGGATCAAGTGGAAATGGAGAGATTGTAAGCAAGTGCCTCTCATAAAGCTCACATGTACAATTTATAGCATTTTTGGTAGTCCATTAAACATCAATACAGTTTGCAATAGTCTTTTAATATTTTAATCAACGTCTTAGTCCATAAATATACATCAAAGAGAAAAGAAATATTATAGTAAATAATTCTCATCAAGGTTTTAATGCATATTTTAATAATGTGGAAAGTAGAAATTTTGAACTAAAAGTGGAAATTGATTTTTATTTTATTTTTGATATGAACAAAGGACTATTGTATGACGAGAAGGTTGTGAATCTAATTTGCAAGCACAATGAAGAAAACATAAAATTCATTATAAAAGTATTTCTATAAATTAATCATTAACATTTATAAAATAAACTATAATGATAACCAAAATATTTGGGAGCCCTCAAGGTGACTTTGGTTTAAAACTCTCTACCATACCTAAACAACCTAAACAACATTTTAAAATTTTATCCTTTATTAATAAAAATTTATTACAGATTATTTGTATTTTTTAAATTTTTGGCTGAATTAAAAATGTCACAAAATGTACGTACCTAATAAATTAAGGGCTTCATTAACACATGCTTTGAAATTAGAGGTTGTTTTTAAATTTTTACATCAGTCATAAAATAGTCACAAATTGCAATGAAAATTTTATATATTACAGGTTGATCAAATTCATATCAATGAATATAAACAAGTGTTGAAGAAATTAACTTTCATTTTACAATTTGAAATTGTTGTAAGCCTCTCTTCAGGTTGGAAAAAATAAATTGTATTTTCCTTTAAACACTAATAATATATTCACAATTTTCAATTGAACGTCACTCTCTTTCACAATTTTTCCAAGCCACCAAAGACCTTTCTCACCCACTTAGGCAAACTAATAAATGACCATACATTCAGTCAAAGAATTATGAATTATTGCCCACACTTGCCTAAAATTACACAAAACAAAATTAACAAACCAATATGATTTATTGAACAAACCTTTATCCATACCAATCTTCGATAAACCATAGCTTTGTACATACCATTTGCTTTCAAATTGGGTAAAATTTCCATGGGCTTTCTATTGTTCCAAAACACCACATACAAGAAAACCTGTTAAAATAACAATAAAACAAATAAATGTTTTTTTCTCCTTCGTAATTTAAATTATTGTATTGAATTATAATAATTTCTTTTATGGCTATAAAATGATTCCTAAAATCTAGCAATTTTCACTGAATGTTATTTTGAATAATTAAAACAAGATGATGAAGTTGCAAACCTATGCTTTAAGTTATTCTATTTTTCAACAACTTTTTCAAGCTTCTGAGAAGGAATGTGTAAACTACTTAAAACTCCTATGCCACATGTCTTCCTCTTTCTCTCCTTTGGTAAACTGTTAAGAATAAACAAATAAATTTTAAATAAATATTAAATTTTGATTGGCATCTTTTAATTAAACAAACTTACACATCAATTGACAACATATTGCATTGTTTTGCATAATAACAATTTTTTTTTGGGAACAATTATCCAATTTAATTGCATACTATTATGAAACATAATTATTTTAAATTTAAGACCTTATATAGTTTTTTTTGTTTGATTCTATAACATTATTTTGCAATAGGCATTTATGCTATTGTTTTAAATTAGAAACATTTTTTATCACATTTTTTCCTTCTTTTGTTGCAAATATAGATTCACTTGTTTGTAAATGAAATGTGTTCTTTGGGATAAATCCACACATAAGTCATGTTTTAATTGTTGTTGAATACTTGTTATAGTAGTAGTGATGAGATTTGCTATTTCTAGCATTAAAAGTAGACATTTCATAATCTCTCCATTTGACGCCATGTTTTCCAAATTAAACAACAATAGTTTATTTATTCAATAAACCTTATTTCATCACCCCAAGTTCCTTCTTTTTTGGAAAATTGAATTTATATATAAGAACACCTAATAATAAGAACATTATTCATTTCATATTAGATTGTTTACACACATTGCTGGATGTGATAAACCATTGATAAAGACAATGGTGGGATGGGGTGAAATTTCCCATTAAAACCTTAATTTGTAACATATTGTCCCATGAAATTACATTCTATAGATACCATAGTATTTAGGCCAATTTAACACATATCTTCCCAAAAAAAATTTATTTATTTGAAGATTCCATGATGAAAATAAAATATTCCCAAATAAAGTCAAAGATTTTGTAGTTTCTTTCAAAAACTCCCCCCCCTTCAAACCTATGCATATTAACAAGTTCAAGGTTCACTTTATTATTAAAAAGCCTTTGATGAATAAGGGTGAGGTGGCTATGTAATGCTTAAATTTATGGTGCAAAAATTATGAATAATGAATAAAAAATTCAAAGAAAAATGAATAAAATCAAACTTTAAAAATTTAAGGAAATTGGAGTAGAGTTTTGGTACTATTGAAAAGCCCTTGATGAAATAGTTGCATGGAATTGATTTCATAATTTTTATACATAAGAATGAAAAACATAAATTCTAAGCATTTTTTTGCATTGAATGAATCAATAAAAATAAAAGTTTTAAACTTTTGATGAATATTGAATTTCCAACAAAGGCTTTAAAATGTATGCCCTTTAGGAATATATATTATCATCCATATTTTGCAAGACAAATTTTATTAATCCATGTGCCTAGGGGTCAATTATTATGGTGAAATATGCAACCACCTCTTGAATGAACAAGCTAGAATATTTGAAAATATTCTTCATTTTCCTTCACAAAGTTTTTCAAAAAATATGTAATATGTAATAATAATGATTATTCTACTAGTGTGATTATGCTAAGGGTTTTTAAGTCAATGCAAATCATGTTCATTTGCATGTTATATATGCTCTTGTTCATTTTACTTAATTGGAATAAACTTATTACTATTGTACCATTTGCAAAACAAATTTGTATTAATTCTTGTAGTGTAGGGGCAACTATTATGGTGAAGTATGCAACCACCACTTGAATGAACAAGTAAAGTTTTTGTCTCAGACCAAATTGAAAATTATTGACTTCACACACAATATTCAATTGCAAATACATTCAACACCTAGATCCTAGAAATGACATAAAACACAATTTTACCTTAAAGCGCAAATAACTTATTATGTTTTTAAAATTGTAATGGATTAATCATGTTACACTAAATAGATGTTCATACATAATTGAGGTCTAAATGTTTTAATTATAGCCTAGTTGCTTGATTTAAACCCTAATGTATTTGTAGGTCACTTTCATCCTTGTGGTATCCAATATCCACTATGATGATTGTGTATTCAAAGATTGATCCTATAATTCTTCAAAAAATTGTTGCAGCAAGAAAATGAACTCCAATGTATGTAAATAATAGATGTTGTACAAGGCCTAGAGGGGATGATCTATAATCTCAATGCAAACAAAAATTTGACATGTGTGATTAAGAAAACAAATAACAAATTGATTACATACCATAACTTTAAAAAACAGGTTTCATTGTCTTTGTCCAATTGTGCATCTAAATAGGTATCTATGAGGTGCTTCTTCATTTATGAAGAAAAGTTTAATATCATCATCATGTCATGTGAGGCTTTGCTCCAAGTTTCAAGACTTTTCCTATCACGTATTCACAAGCAACAAGAAGGTCTAGTCATGATTTTAGCTTGCACCCAATAGACATATCTAGTTTTTAAAATTTCAAAATATTATCAATCAAGCTACATCCAAGCCAAAAGCATAGAGAAGCCCACATAAATGGTAAATGTTGATATCGCCCACATACTAAAATATCTTTTAAACACACTAGTTTGGAAACATGTGGACACAATAAATATGTTTGAGCCAAATAAAACATAACACCTTACGTGAAATGTCCAAGAATACCAACAACATTCTTTTAATGACTCAACAATGATTCACCATCATCATCATCTTCTTGTCGTTGAAATACCCATGATTGTTGGCAAGCTTCTACAACTAGAAGCACACAAAAAATTAGAATTTCTATTGAAGTGAGGAAACTATGAACAAAAGAATATTACATCTCAATGATCAACAAACTAATATCAAAAGGTATTATTAAGGTTTAAGTGAAGGGTGTAAATGAGGGATTGTTGTTCCCCAAATGGCATGCTCGAATGGAGTAGGAACAATTTTTTTAAAAACCCAAACAAAAGTGAGTAATCCATAACTACAAAAGAGTAAGAAAAAAGATCAACAATAGTTGCATTTGATCCTCAAAAGCTATATTCCTAATGAAAATAATTTGTGAACTTTGATGTTTGATTATTGTTGTTGGTGGTTTTATAGTGGTGAATGTTTTTACACATGAAGACCCATAGAGACATTTATTAGGATGGAGAATGTTTTAATGAAAAAGACAAGATCTAATTTTGGAATAAAAGCCTTCTTATATGCGTCAATTAAAAAGATAATATTTAGTAAGTTTTGTTTATATACACTAAAGGATTATATATTTTACACATACAAATTTACATACATTATCTTTAGAAGAAATGAAATTTTTTTCTTTTGTAGGCTCTAGGGTCATCTTTGTTAATCTATCTTGAATGTTATTGAAGGAGAAGAATCCTACGCCCATCATGGCATTGCAAATTCAGGTGTTGTAGCACAAATGTTGTTGTAGCTACTACTGTATCATTGCTAACATGACGAGATGATATTGTTATATGTCATATTTAGTTGCCTTGAACATCCCATAGCAATGGATGGCAAAAACATTAGGCTAACATCTTGTGCATATGGGATGACAATGAGAATGGGGGGGAAGAAGTTCTACACACTAACCTTGGCAATAGGAAAGCTATTTGTATATGTAAGAAGATTTGGGGGAACATTTGCTAGCTCTTCATGAGTAATAAAACTCTCACAGATCAGAGCTTCAAATCACATTCCTTTCTATTCTTGTTCCTTCATTGCAACATAAGGTGTGTCTTCATTCTCTTGTGGCAACAATAGATTCAAAACTTTGGGTCTTTAGTTTCACACTTTTTCTTATGGTTTGTTGATTTTTCAAATCATATGAATGTGTGTAATTGTCATATGTGAAATCCTACATGTTACAAATCAAATGTTGATGCTTTAAAAAATAATTGTAAGTATGGTTTTCCTCGAACCTTAACCAATAAAAGTCATTTTGATAGTGACACTAAACTATTGCATATTAAAAGAACATACAAATGGTTAAATAATGTAAGTCCATGGATATTACTGGCACCAAATGTAATCACAATCTAAAATTTATGGTAGTTCCAATAAAGATAGTGAATCATTGATTTATTACATCGCATATTACATGATAAAAACATCCATTTATACTACACACATGTATTCCCTTTTACGAATTACAATTCAAAAAATGAAACAATTGATAATAACATAAACTCATGATTTGATTGAAAAAAATTGTTTACTAGTACAATGTTTAAATACAACTCAAAGCCCATAAAAAATATCAATCACAAAAGCGGTCAGTTACTTGTTAAATTTACTAGATCACGCATCACCGACTATGATATCATTTATGTCCCATGGTATAGTTTATCAACATGGGTAAATGAATAGGAAAACAAAAATAAAAACAATAATCTCATAAATGAAAATTTTGAAACATTTACAATTGATTTTTTTACAGAAAATTCAGAATATATAATGCACACTTTTTTAACCAATTATCAACAAAGACCTTTTTTTTTTGGATTTTTTTCTCCATATGAGTTTTCTAGAAAAACAAATAAAATCAACTATATTCGTAGTCATTGATTTCATCAAGATCACCCTCAATACAAAACACACAATATATATGGATATAAAATACCTAAAATATCTAAAATACCAATATTTCAAATTTATACAATACCATGAGAAAAGAAAATCCAAAAAATCATGCTCAAACAATTTTTATTATTTTTTCTTCATGGTGAACTTTGTTCAATATTAAAAATGAACTCTCTAGGATGTCATGGGAAGCAACATTGAATGAATCATTTTCAAAATTTTCCTAACTCTACAAAACAAATAATTAAAAAACCAACATTTTACATGAATGCAAATAATCATGAGATGTACACAAATTACTTAGAACTTCAATTAAAAATGAGTTTCATATAATGAAAATGAAGAATCAATAACAAATCCTCTTTATTTAGAACAAGTTGAAAACATGATTCATTAAAAAATTGACAAAATTATGATACAATGTAATACCAAACAACAAGAATAAAAACTTGAAAAACTGAAATGGAATACTTATTATGTAACACAAGGAGTAAAGAATATATAATTGAATAATGAAAAAAAATCTATCAATGAAAAAAATAAAAAATAAATAAATATATATATATATATATATATATATATATATGACATGAATATGATAATTAATGAACCTCAAAATAATATAAAAAAATAGAGCCATATATTAAATAATTTACAAAATCAAATACGTAATATGTTAACACCACATATTGTGCATCTACATATAAACAAGAACCACACACCTATAAATCACAATCCACAAATTAAACTATGACATGTACCCACATTGAAATAAATCAATCAAATAATTCATGTACTAATATAGACAATATAAAAGTTATATATCGATATATTTATTCACTAACATCCATTAAAAGAGTAATAAATGAAAAATTAAATTAAATAAATTAGAAGTTTATGTAGTTGAAAAGTTCACACAAATGAATTCCACGAAAAAAATATTACAACATGTAGGAGGTGTTGGAGGAACAAGAAAAACACACATCATCAAAGCCATCCAACATTTATTTATATATAAAAATAATGAACAAAAAATTCACATTGTAGCATACAATGCAAATGCAGCATTGTTAGTGGGTGGAATAACTATACATTCATTATTGGGCTTGCCTATCAACAAACACGCCATTGTTAATAAATCAAACTCAATAATTGATATTTGGCCAACTATTGATTTGTAATTATGGATGAAATTTCAATGGTTGGTTACAACATGCAAGTTATAATACATCCGAAATTGTATAAACTAAAATCCAATATATTACCATTTGGTGGGATGAACATAATGTTCGTGGGCAATTTTTTACAATTTCCATGTATAACTGATACACCATTGTATCAACAAATATCCAACCAACTTTTGCATTTACAAAAAAAAACTCCAAAAAATTATTGGTAAAAGTCAATGCAAAAATTATATTTGTCTTAATAGCATAATATTGACAAAACAAATACGACAAAATGAAGATGTCTTTTATGCATCATTTTGAAGAAAATCTTAAAAATCGCAAAATTTTTGAACAATTTATTTCTAATTTAAAAATAAATATGTTCAAAGCTCCATGGAGGACAACAACCTTCATAGTTCCTTGAAATGAATTATGCAATACCATCAACCATCACATGATAAAAATAAATTCAAAAACATCAAAACAAAAATGTTATACAAATTTAACTATTAACATTTATAAAAAATTCTAATACATAATGACATCTAATACATTATAAAACAAACAATGATAATAAATAAAACTCAAAATTTAGCACCATTCTTAAAGATTTATAAAGGAATGAAAGTCATAATCACTGAAAATACATATCCAAAAATAGGAATTCTAAATGGGACAATTGGTGATGTCCAAAGTATTTCACTCACAAAATCACATTGGATTTAACATGATAATTTAATGCACCACCCATTAATGTTCCTATTGATTTTAATGAATTCATACAAAACATGAAATGTTACAAGATATAAACCTCAACGGTCTACTTAAAAATGTCATATCAATAGCACCCATAATTAAAAATTTCTAATATTATCATTCCATACAAGGATCAAACACTTCCAAAACTTTTAATATTAGTTGTTATCAATTATCACTTGTTCTAACTTTTTGTTTGATTGATTTTAAAGCTCAAGGACATACATTTGAACATTTGGTGATAGACCTTCATCAATCACTTGACAATGTGCAACTTAATATGCACTAATATATATGTAACATTATCATGTTTATGTTCTTTAATGCACTCATGATTTTATGAGATATCACAATCCAAGACATACTCAAGGCTAATTTCAAAAAAAGGTCATTAGATATGACAACAATACTCATTGTGATGTTAGACATTGAAAAAACCATTACTCCCAAATGCTTTAAGGAAAGGAACAAATGCAACATGAAGTGTGTAAAACTAAAAATGACAAGATTATTGAAATAAATGATGATGTAAATGATGCCATGAATAATGATGATGACATACATTATTGGCATGAAGAATTTCAATTAACCAAAAAAGATGAAAACATACTTTTAAATCCAAATGGATGGTTGAATGACCAACAGTTGGGAACAACTATGCAAATTACATAAAAACAAATTAAAACCTTTAGGATACGAACAACACACTCACGCAATCACATGGGAACAACAAACAAAATCATAAGAAAATCACTTTAACATGTTTTCATCAACAATAATCATTGGATTTTAGTCAAAATAAACACTTTTGCACTTGATTCACATTGTACAATATATGATTAAAAAATACTATCAACAAAAACATTGCCCAATGACATCATACAATTATTGAAAAAATTGATGATTGTTAAACAATTATTATTCAAATATGCAAATGTCATGCAACAAATAGATAGTTCATTGTATGGTTTTTTACAATAACATTTGCAATTGATATAACATTTGGAATTGATCCAAAAAAATCAAAATATATTTTATCACAAATGCAACTACATTTTTAAAACAATATAAACAACAAACATATTTCTTTTTTTCCAAGATACCCAAAACAAAACACCAACGCTGATTTTACCCAATTAACATCATTTTAACAATATTAAATTAAAAAAAAAACACACACACATTGGTTATACCAATAAATAGTGGGGTTTTCTTTTCAAAGTTCCTGAAAACCATGAACAAATATCATAATCAACTCTTTAAGTTTAGCATAATCCTCAAAACTAGCATGATAAGCCATGTGGGTTTGGTGAACTAGTTTCTCATAGTCAAACAACTACAACTACACCAAGGCTTTGAAAACCTTTAGATTCTTTGGTGCATGTGATGATTTTAAAATGCATTATTCACCAATTTCACCTATTCATTCAACCATTAAAATTTTAGATTTAATTGGCCTATTCAAATTATAATTATAAGTGAAATCCATTATTACATTATAAAACCCTCAACAAATCATAAAATAATTTTGAAAAGATAAAATTGATTACAATAAAATTATTATGTCCACACAAAATAATTTAATTATCGATAGTGTGAAATAGTGCAGAGCCCAAGTGATCAATAATAAATAAACATAACAAAGACTTTTACTAGATACACAAAAATCAATGACTAATCTCACCACCAAATTTTGAAATGTAGTTCATATATGCATATCACTAAAGCAAACCAAAAAAGACATGTCATCACATATCATATCATTAAATCCATAGAAAAACTAAGCACATCTTGCCCTACAAAGATGGTTTTCCCTTTTCAATTTCTTGTCATGTAATGTTTGTTGTTTCGTCCATTGTCTCATTCATGCCATACTAAAAGAGAGGGGTTGATGAATGAAACACTCCTTCTATGAGCCAAATTTAGGTGAGATATATTGATATGGATAATTTAATTCCCATAATACCACCACACAAGCCAACTTTTTTGTTGAACTAATTTTGACTAATGTTTAAGATTGCAATTTGGAAAAGTGAAATTCATCATAATTACAAAAAGAAGTTATTGTCTTTTCTTGTAAATTGATGCAAGAATTCATTTGAATAGCTAATAATGTTTTAAACTTGTGCTCAATTTGTTGGCACAATATAACGCACTATTTGTTTGCACTTATGTGCATAATGTGTAATTATATGATTTATACATGATTCTCCAATTACTTGCATATTTGAATGTAAACCAATGTAATTTGTGTTGTTGATTTAACTTGGACAATAAAGCTTCATGAGAACTCATCAATTGCTAAAATTGAGGAAACATGACAAGATCAATTATACAAAACTATCTTTGAAGAATAAAAGGTTGGGATAATCAAATCCAAGTATACAATTATTATTTGCTACATGAGAGGCAATACACATAGCCACAAGCTAAACACATCATTCCAACTTCCACATCAATCCATATTATGGTTGAAATCCTTTATTATCTTCAACACAAGTGTTATACTCGAACTTGGTTCAAATAAAGGAAATTAGAATCACTCTAATTCAATGTGCTAGTCCCATGTTGCTTTGGAGCTTGGACTCTAGAAAGACTTTGAAGTACTTTAAAACGTAGTTTTTGGGTTAAGTATTGTACCCTAAAAAGAGTGTTGGAAAAAGATAAAGTTAAAATGCCCTAATTCAACACATCACTATTGGTTCAGATCACCATGAACATGATTAATGGAAGTAGAGAGAGTCCTTTCTTTTCCAAAAAAGATGTAGCTTGTTTGTTTTGCTTTATTTTGTAGCTTTGGGTGTCTAAGCTATGAATGGTGGTGGAATTTGGGTGCCTTGTCTGTTATTTTGTGAGGTGCAAACTAATATGTTTATCAACTTTGTTTGCTAACTCTTCATGATGGATTTGGTGGTGCTGAAGACAATTGGTGTTGTGGATTCTATTAAGGCGAGAAAGGAGTTCAAGAAGATGGATTTAAGGAGGCATTGGAAAAGTCAAGAAGCTAAGTATAACCTTATGTTAAGATTTGGTAGAGCAAATTGGACATGCTCTGGATATGGTTTTTGGTCAAGATGTAGATTTTGTGTTGATTGTTGGGAAAAATGCCCATAGTCCTTGTCATAATCAAAATAGTCTTTAACGTTCTCATTTTGTTTGCTACATAAACAAGTTTAGGGATTCAAAGATTTAGACAAAAACATGAACAATGTAGTAGATGGTGGAGTTGATGAAGAACTCTAAAGGATGAAGGAGCTTGTATGAGTTGGCATCATATTTTTAAGTTTTGCATGCTTAAGAACTAGAAAATTAGGAGTGTGGGGAAATTGATGTGGGTAAAGGGAAGTGAGACTTGAATTTATTTGGGAACTCCAAGTGGGAAAAAGTTGGTACTCCATGTCTATGCTGGGTTGTTGGGAAACTTTGGAAATTAATGGCTAAAGATTGGTGATACAATGGGTGACAAGAAATCTCTCTTATCAAAACTTTTGACAAAGAACACATTTGGGCTATGACAGTTGAAAGATCACATTCTGTTTTTGGTGGCATGTTGCAATGGGGTTGAAACAGAAATTGCAAATCTATGATGCCAAAGTAAGACTTGATAGTTCAAGAGAGGGTTTAGAGTGATCTGATCCGTCAGATTGTGTAGAATTTAAGTGGTAGTCTAGTTGCAATTTAGGAACATAGAATCTCGGTGTTGAAATTGGAGTGAGATATTTGCTCTTTGTGAGAAGCAATTGGAGTAACAAAGTGTTGCTTGAGTGAGCCCTTATGAAATTCATGACTAGATTAGATGATATATGAGTTTTTCCTTGTCTGTCTTTTTGGCTCCGATAAGAGAGAGCCACTCTTAGGGATATCTTTGCTGTTGTTCCTAGTATGATGCTGGTTTGACCCTAAGACATTAAAAACAAGTTCACATCGCTACCAGCAGTTGACTGATATTCCATTACCGTTGCAATCTAGTTGTGAATTTCACATCCCTACACACCCAACCAAAACCCACCCAAATGAGAGAGTTTCACAAACCCTCTTATTACTGCCTACTTGCCTCTAGTAGTAACTATTGTTCAACAACAGAATCATGTGAGGAAGAGGCCTCATTTCAGCTGAATGACAAAAAGGGCTCCAGAAATAGGCAAACTTCAGTAAGAAAAAACATCATGCTGGCCTGCCAGCTGCAGATAAGTTCTCACTACATCGCATACTAGCAGGCGTGGTCTGTATCCCTTTTCTGCTTCTGAAGCTGACAAAAGGCAAGAAAAACAGAACTCCAGATAAGAGTTGCCCATGGTAGTTCCAACTTATTTTGTCATTAGCTTAAAATTTAGAATGTGAAATCACTCTGCTTCACAAACCACACTAATTTTACAAGCACATGGGCCAAAGTTTGTCTTTCCCTGCTTAAGCTACTTCTTGGTATCTAGTCACTTTTGCAAGTGGGTTATTTATTGGGTCCTAAGCATCAAGGTCCAAGCCAGTGTAATTTATGTTAATGGGTGATTTTTCTCCAAGTGGGATTTGGTGCCCCAGTCCTAATTGAAGATCTGTCTATGTTGTATAACCAAAGTTGCCCATCTGAAGGCTGTCATTTGGTGTGTCCTTCCAAAGAAGGGAGTTGTAATTTGCCACTTCCCAAGCTGGGGTCAAGAGACAAGACCCATGACTCTGGGCATAACTGGGACTTTGGGACTTTGCCTGTCAAGAGAGGAAACACCAGCAAATGAAACATCACAATATCTGAGTCCAAAACTTCAGTACATGCACTTTCAAGATTCAGAAATTAGCTAAGAGTGTCCAGAATCCACTTTCACAGTTTTCTCAGATCTCTTTAAATGTTCCAAATAAACTTCAGATATTGTAATTTTCAATCTAAGGTTCCTCAACCTCTGCAATTTTTGATGCAGTTTGCCTTGCCAAACAAGGATCAAAATCAAACCAATATGAGAGTTGGATTGGGTTTTGCAACTATGCTTACCCTTTTTTTTGGGTTTCATTTAGAGCACATTCCTAATCTGATGTTGATTTTATTGGTTTTTGTAATCAACACTTTTGGAAGGTTGCAACCAGTATTGTTCTTGTATTGAAGTTTAATCATACCAGGTGAGGTATTTGTATTATAATTAAGGAAATACTAAGGTTCAGATTATTGATATTCTTCAAACTTTTGGGCACTGGTCTGGTATGAAAAACAAAATTCGTTTCCTCTTAACATTGGGTATCTTGCTTATGAGTTTGCAAAATAGTAATAGTTGTTGTTGGTTCATGGTCTGGATCTGGTAAATTGCCTTGAGTATTCAAAGGCATACATGATCTTCTACAGTTCTTAAGAAAGCAATTATCTTACACTGAGATGCTTAACAGAATATTACATGCAAGTCACAAAACTAGATAATGCACAATATCAGCATAGATATCATAGATAATACCAGAATAACACTAGTTCATACCAGGCTTGTCTTGCAAAATTCATATACATAGAAGTATTAACTGTCAATGTGAGAGTTAAACAATATATTCAAGTGTAATAGACCAAGTTGCAAGAATAATAAGTTGCAAGATATTACAAAAGGGACTTTCAGGTGTAATGATTCTATAGAGAAAATTTTACATAGAAGGAGGATCCAAAGTCCTCAGAAAATAAGTTAGTATAATTGCAAAATTTCAGAGGACATGAAATTTAACTTTTGACTCTTTGGAGATGGAACTGGATCTGGATCTACCACTGGTCATTCACCTCTTGCTTCCTCCATACATCATGGGCCCATTGTACCTCAAATGTACAACCTCATTGATGGGCCTGGGAAGTAGAATTTGGAGTAGCCCAAAAGGTCACACAAGTTACAACTCATGAGTCATGAAGATAGGAGTGAAGGGTGGAGCCCTTGGAGTACCAGTCAAACCCTAATAATCACCCCATAAGTTACGCACACCAATTAAGTGTGCATTTGTGATGGACAGAAGGACCCTTTAATGCTTTTTGTTATCATGTGCTTGCAGAGTTCACAGACAAAGGGTTGTCAGTGAATACTGCAAATTGTATGCTTACCATGATGACTCTTGTCTAGTCAGATCAGAGCATAAGCATGCATTACAGCTTGTTATCAAATCCCTGGCTGGGGGCTATGGTTCCCTCAGAAGAACATTCTTGAGAGATATGGGGTTAGGTGGACTAGATTTTGTGCTTGTTTCTTGCAAGAATGGGTTGTTTGGGGGCTGGGGGGAAGGATGATGGTGAAACTTTTGTAATTAATTCATGAGACTCATCAGGTTTGGGTGGGGTTTCTGGTGCCAGATTTCATTCAGCACTTGAGAAAGGCCATGTGCAAAACCACCCTTGCCAGAGTACCTATTTAGTTCAGGTGACACCAGCATTTACAACATAAACCCTGGTTGTGCAGAACTTTGACTACATTAAACTGATGCCATGTGCCAGTCACATATAGATAATAGTAGCATCCAGATTCTAGTTGCCGGTGGTGCATGAGTCCTTTGGAAGTCCCACAGAGTAATAAACCTGATGAAATTTGTGTAGGCATAACTAAAAGACTGGACTGGAGAACCATTGTCATAATAAATCCATAGTTTCCTCAAATTTAAAACTGTAAAGCTTAAACTTCTTTTGCAGATCCAGGCAGCAAATCCAACTGGTTTTCCACACAAAATATTGGAGAGACATAAGACATTTTGATTATAACCCAGTTTATGCTCTGATGGGCAACACCTGTGCCACCATAGCTTTGCAAGTATTTGAACTTTGGACTGAAGAGAACAAAAATGGGTTTCATGACTCACAAACCAAGATGGAAACACCCAATGGTGGTTGTGGAGCTAAACACTTTGTTGGGTTGCAAAAGAAAATTGAACTCAAACATCCAAAATGGTTCTCTGAAAACTGCACCCACTTTGACTTTTGAAAGGGGATTCCCAGACACCCAACTTTGGGAACATAATTTCACTCTTTGACTTTTCACCAAAAAGGTTGTTGCCTCATGGGGAGTATCATGGATTATGGGACAAGGCTGAAAAGGCCTGCAAAAAAAGCCTGTACTACAAATTGCTGACTTGTTCACTTATAAGTTACATGCACTTAAAAATTGGTGTGATTATCCTTTGGACCCATTTACAGTGCTGGAATGGCAGGAATGCAGAAGTTTTAATCAAATTCTTTACTAGGAAAAAAAAAAGAATCTATATAACATCCCACACACACCACAGATGGCAGCAGCAGCATGTTCCAGCAGCAACACTCCACTATTTTCAAAGCTGCTTCAAGCAGGAGCAGATGAGTAAAGGTATCATTACTCCAGACAGTCTGGAGAGATCATGGTGGGCATACCTACCTGAACATGGTGCTAAACATGGTGTTTAACACATGCTTAAGATGCTTAAGATGAGCACTTTTGTTACTCCAGATGAGGTAAAAGGAATGGATTAGCTAGGCATGTGAAATCAGGCATACCTACCTGAACATGGTGCTAGACATGGTGTTTAACAGATGCTTAAGATGCTTAAGATGAGCATTTTTTTTTACTCCAGATGAGGTAAGGAATGGATTAGCTAGGTATGTGAAATCAGGGGGGTGCAATGCCAGAGACAAGACTGCATCTCATCACATGGGTGTGTAAGTGGGGGGATTGTGGTTCAAGTCAGAGATACCAGCAAGCACTCCATGGGATTGAGTGATGATCCTGGGAGTCTTCAGGTCCTTTTCTCCTCAAGTGGTCACTCTGCAAAGCACTACAAATGTGTTGTGATACCATCAGCATCTAGACTGACTTTATAGAGGTTTCACGTGTGCCATTTTAGGGTTCCCAGGGCTTTTCGACCTTTTACTCATCACAGATCAGTTTGTAGAGTCTAAATCAAGTGCCTCCTAAACCCCTGGTTACAAGCATGGGCCAATTCTGCACCCTCTTTATTGGGGGTGGGGTGCCTATGTTGTTGCTCCTATCAATTAGTTGGGGGGTGCACCTAAGAGTTTTTTTTTTTTTTTTTGGTGTGGGAAAGTAGCCACTTTGATTGGCTCTTCACCAATTCTTTTTAAACATTGGACACTTCCTAAAATAGAAGCATAGATGTACTTCACTTTGGCCCACCTTTATAGTTTATACATACATGGAAGTTCAACTTTGGCCAAAGCATATGGGATGATAGTGTGGTGATATTGGGAACATTTTGAGGAACATATTGAGAACTTCAAAAAACTAAAAACAGTTATTATCCCCATCCTAACCCAAAAGAGAAAATTTGGGCCCTTCTAAGTGCATGTTGAGCCTTCTCATTGGTTGCATGAAAATTATGATCCTAAAACTATCTATCCCCATCTTTGGTTTGGGCTAATACTTGGCCCTTACAACATGGGTACCTATTGTTAGTTGTATTAATTAGTCTCCCAAAGTTCTTTTTGTTTTTCTTTTGTTTTGTTGCAAGGAACCACTTTGATTGGCCCGTTCACCAAATTATTTTGGCACATTGGACATTCCCAAAATAAAACCATGGTAGAGCTTTCCTTTGTGCCCACCTTTATAACTTGTGACAATCAACTTTTGGCAAAGCTCATCTATATATCAAGATAAGTATTTTGTTTAAAAATTTGTGATCACATCTGAACCCTCCCAAACCATGGAGTCACTCGTTGTGCTTTTGATACCATAAAAAATCCCTTGATGACATTGTGTGTAGTTTGTCACTTTGCAAATTTTTGGACCAATGGAACAAAAGTTATTGAATTTAGAGTTTTTTTCACAAGAACTCTAAAGTTACACCCACTTCAACTAGAATAATATTGGGATGGGTGACCTTATATGAGGTTTAATATGCTTGAGTTAACTATAGGATCCACTAGTGTGGTTTGAAATGCATTTCATGTATTTGGTGCATTCTACATAACCAAGCAAAATGGAAAAATCAACATTGTGTCACCACCTTTTGTTTAGTCCCGATATAGAATTGGGAAATTATTTTGTCATTCTAGCAAGTGTTTTGTGGTTCTTGATTTTGAAAGGAACCATTAGTTCTAGTCTTCTGTTTGATATAACCTTGGGTGTAGTTTTGAGAACAAAATATTGGATCTATAAAGACTCCAATTTTGGAGACTTCCCCCAAGAAATTGAAGCCTGATCCAATTTTAAACTGATTTTGATTCCATATACATTGCATCCAACTAAAACTAATCACATGCCTAAATAGGTAGCCATGCTTATGGAATGGGGCGTTATTGTACATGGAAATTGAGGAGGAAAACAATCAAGAAAGAAGACATTGACAACCAATGATACAAGGAAACATGCAGTGAAGAAGCCAAAAAATTTCTTGGGTTTAAGGGCATAGATGGGAGAGGGAGAGGGGTGATTTAATTTTCTTTGGGGGGGGAACTAATTTGGACTAATTTGGACTAATTTATTCGAGATATATATATATATATATAGCATTTGGATCAATATTGAACTAATTTAATGAACATAAAATATCATAAAACATTTTCTTAACATTGTAATTGATGTTTAAAAACATAGTGTCAACATACTTTTAGCATACTTTAACATTATTTTAAATGTTACTTGGACAATGCCAAGTTAACCCAAATGTCATTTTCATCCATTGCACCAAATTGGGAAAGTAGTTGCACCTTATAATTTAATCCAATTTGCAAGGGTAGGGTTCAAGCTCTTCAACCAATACTTTGTTTGCTTCATGAATTCAACTTTGCAAATTTGAATAACTTGTCCTTGATCGGACACCTTCATGTCTATTGCCATTGTTAGGCATTCCACCCAATCATGAACGTCCTCATATTCTTTGCTCCAAATTAATTCATCCAAGCCTTTGGTCATGATGTTTGGTTATTATTTCTTTTCACAATTTATCCCAATCCTACTACTCTAAGTCAAAAGCATGTGCTCTTTCACTATTATTGTGATTCCATCTCCCTTTCTTCAACTTCAAGCACATTTGAAATCTATTGCATTCTATCTTCAAACTATTAAAAATATTGTTTTTTCTTATAAACTCCATTCACCACTCCTAGCTGTAATAAGTCTAGTTTAGAATATGAGATTCCCTACCGAAAAGTTCAACCTTCAAAACACAATTTCCTAACTTTAATTTCCTTCCAATTCCAATTGGTGAAAGTGAGTTCCACCATCACTTACATCATATCATTTCTATGTAAGAATCCATATGTCCCTTAAACATGGAATTGAAATTTGTTCTTCATGAATAATTCTAAAGCACCTTAATTTTTGCAAAAGCACCATGAAGATTGGAAGAAAAAGTTGACTTCATTAGTTTTGAGCAAGACCCACTTCCTCTTCGTTCATTTAAAACAAAATTGCTACACTCATATGAAATAGCTCAAATTTGCAACTCCCATTGATGTATTTGGTATCCTTTGACTTTTGCAATGATCCTCCATTATAAAATTGGTTACTAGTTCATTGGACATGCTTGAATAGACTCATGTTTTGTTTTCACATTTATTTCCTTTCAACATATTGTCTCTCAACATAATCATAATGACAAACATGGTGTAAATCATAGGATCTTTGCTACAACAACTATGACAACCTTTTTTAAAAAAATTCAAAGATTTCCCATTATTTCTAACAACCTCAAGACTTACACTTCACACATAACCACAAATTGACCTGATTCTCATCTTTCAATTAAACCATAACCCTGTGACAACATCTCCCCATTCTCCCTTCCAAGCTTACAAGAGTTGAAAATAATTCTAATTTGTCATCATTTGCTTTAGCTCCTTCCTTTATTCATGGAAACCTACAAAAGATTCATAGCAAAATCAGATGCATTTCAACTAGTTTTTCTATTGTATTTTACATCATATTAAATCATTGCATAAGTTGAAAACTCCATGACTAGAAGAATGCCAGGGACACATTATTGTCTTCCATTTATTCATAGTCTACATCCAAAATGCCTATCACAACAACACCACACACAAAACATCTTGGATAAACATGATCTCCACAACAATGTCATCACCCTCAATTTTTTTGTAACGAAGGAATCACCTTAGCATTTTGGCAATAATGCTCCATTTGCACCATTGTCCACTCCACACCAAAACATTTCTTCATATGCATATTCATCTATAAAATCCAACAATGAACAAAAATAGAAATCTTGAGAATGTAACACCCTCAAGTGCATGAGTGTAATTCCAAAAAAATGTCACCACTACTTTAAAGCTTGCCTTCATTTTTCTTGAAGGGTGAAGGTTCCTTTTGTGAACCATAAAATCATTAAAAAAATTCATTTTCCCATAAACTTTGTTTGAGGTCACAAACATTGAGGGGCCATGCCTTAATACATTATGAAAGGCTGGTTGTCATATCAACTATTTAGCCAATTTGAAATTGATAGTTTTCTTTTCAAATTGGCTAGATAGCTGATATGACAACCAACCTTTCATAATTGGCAGGAATTTTTCAGAAACATAAATTGAAATATTAAAAATTAAGTGATTTTGTAGTTTTTGAATCTCCAAAAGTGAGTAAATACAATAAAAATAGGGATTGCGACGATTCTATTGGTTTTCAGAGTGCAGCCAAAATATAAAATGATGATTAAAGATTTGTATTTCATATTTGGTTTATAGCTAGATTTGGCTAAATATTTCAAATGATGATTATCACTTTTTCTATATCTTTCTATGGATGATAGCCATTTTGGTTACAAACAAAATTTCCTAAAAAAACAAAACACTGAAAACTTCAATTTGTAAGAAGATGATGCTTGTCTGGTGACACAAATCATAACAACATTATGAATAACTGGCCACATAACTTTGAAGAAAAATGAGAATTTATTTTGGCAACATGTTACATGTCTTAATTATTTTACTAAAGTCTTGTTTTGATGGCATTCAAAGTATGTAAGCATTGAACCCTAAACCCGAAGGGCAATGAACCCCCTTAGTTAATGCAAGGGATGTCGCGCAATTTGAGTACTTTAGAGCAGGTGCACCTACACCGCTTATTTAGGCCTCAATCACGAGTTTCTTACATCTCACATAGAGTGTTAAGGAATTGGGAGGAACACAACGGGAGGACCAAAGTACAATGCTGAGACAATGGCCAAAAGCATTGTTAATTTTTAATAGAGTGTTAATTGTTTCCCCAGCCTTGCCCATAAAAATGAAAAATTGGACAATAAAAAATGAGAGACTATTTAAATGACACCACTGGACCGATCATTTTTCCTGGCCAATCAGAAGCTGTCATATAATTTATTTGGTCATTTTGAGATCACGGCATTCACTGTAAATATACAAGTCCAAACCCATTATCATCCTATTTAGAGGCTGTATTTTTTTTCAAAGTACAATGAACAAGTCAATATATGGTTCACGGTTCAGGGTTTAGGTTTAGGGTTTTAGGGTTTAGGGCAAGTGGACCTAATCTTATATGCCGTGTCACGAAGGTGTTTTAGGTGAATTTGAGCTCAGTTTAATAATTTCCTTTGTAAAGCTGTATATTTTTCTGTAATTTTTTTGGTGATAGATTGCCAGATTTTCTCCTAGATGTTCATCACACAGCCAAAGTGTGCATAACAAAGCCCAAATTTTGTGTCTGGGCATCATTCATCTTTCTCTTAAAAAGATGGATTGGGCAAAGGGCAGACAAGAAAAAAAGAAGCACACAAAAGGACCCGTTTGCTGATTTAATGTCCTCCTATTTGCATGAGAATGGATAATATTGGTAGTACCTTGGCGGCTTTGACATAAATTTATTTATTTTTTAATCTGCCAAATTTGTGAAAAAGTTGCTTAATGTGTAAGAGTTTAAATTCTGGTTGTGTTGAAAGGAGATATTAAATAAAGGTTCATCTGACCAGTGAAATCAATTTAAAATATTTATACCTTACAATAACTTTATTCTTTATGATCAAAACTTTTAGAATTAAAAACTCAAGAGCCAAATCAAAAGACTTAAGTTAAATTAATTATTCAACATTCGGGTGCCAAATCTGCCAAGGTACCACGATAATCATAATGGGTACCCAAACTTTTACAGTTTCATTCAAAAAAAATTAAGGCACCAACTCCCAGGTCACATTGTACAGCACTGAAATGTAAACCACTGCAATTGGGGCAGCGGCATATAGAGCCCAGTGCCAACCATCTCCCAAGAGAAGATGTTCAGCTAGCCCTAATGTTCTTTGTAGAGTGTGATGCTCATGGCATTTCCGGAGTAACTGGTGTGTGAACTCTAACCAAGTTTCCTAAAGTCGTAAATAGGTCCAACGTATCTGATCATGCCAGTATCGACTATGAGATGCAATAGAGTTATCCCTAAAGTCACCCTCTGTTTCACCCCCTATCTCTGCTGCTTTCGCCCCCCTATTCCCTCTTTCAGTGGTATCCGCAAAGTGAGGAATTTTTACTAAATCTGAGTATGAAATGCTGAAACTCAGCATTTAATGCACAAGATTGGAGAGTAATTATAGTAGTTGTACATGTCTCAGCAGTGAAAATATATGTAAGAGTAGTGCAGGCGCTCAGGAAAAAAGAAACACAGGATGAAACTCAGTTTACCACCAAAAGTGGTGGAAAAACTAGTTTGGGTCCCAGTTATTTCCTTTTGTAAAAAATTTATGCCGTATCATGCCGAAACTGGCCGTTCTCGCCCCCTAATCGCCTGACTTTACAGATAACTCTAATATATGCACACCCTTTAAGTCTCTCAGGTGGGAAAATGATATGCTTACATGTTACCTACTACTGTTTTTATCAGGTTTTTGGAAGCTTGCTAATTACTGATCATTTGACAGTGAACTTTTGTGCCCTGGCCCTAATAAAATGTGATAGATAATCATGCACATTGCCATCTGGGCCTGGCTTGCTATGTGTAAGGTAGAGCCAGAGAGGGTGGGGGCATTCTTGGGACCTAGGATGATGGTATAGCTAACTCCAGCCCACCCATTTTGCAAATGTCCCCACTTCACCCATCACAAAGCTCAAGGCTACTGTCATCAGGAACCTAAACATGGTAGAGGGGAAAGGTTCTTACACTTACTCCTTCAAAATGAGAGTGATCTTACCTTACTTAGGGAGAAGTGGGAGAGACCTTACACCTTCATGTAAGTTTAAATAAATGAATGAAGGAAAAACACCCGACAAGGGAACAAGAGAAGAAAAAAGAAAGGACCAAAGTCCAAACAAAAGACCATATTCAAAAATGCAGTTGTATGAAGTTTAAAGGTTTAATGAAACTGTAAAAGTTTGGGTACCTATTAAACCTTTAAACTCAAATGAAAATGCAGTTCAAGGTTCCTCCCACTTTTAAGGAGCAGGTGTGATATTTCTCCTCTATTTGACGAGTAGTATTCATAGATATAAGGTGCCCTCCAATTACCAGGAAACTTCTTCCCAAGTGCTTTAAATAACTCCAATAGGTATGTAGATTGTGAGTTTCTTGGTCATGCTAAAAATTTGTTATGATTAGATCATTAATTACACCATGGAAATGGCTCTTGTTTTTGTTAGGAATTATATTGTCAGGACTATAAAACCATCACTACATGATGTCCTTATAAGCTAAATGATTTTATTAAATTTGAGTGAATTGATTGATCATAATAAACCAAGACTAGTTAAAAAATAATAAATTCACTAGTCTTAACAAAGAGGGACTAGTTGAAAAATAATGAATTCACTGATCTAATGAATGGAGACTAATGAATTGCATCCACTTTGTGATTTCCATTCCAATAAGAAGCCAGGGGTTACTGCTAACCTGACAACATTTAAGGAGTTTGGAACAGATGGGGAGGCATATGAAAGAATCAGCAATATGACTTGCTACTTGTCATCTTCTTTATTTTCTATGCATTTTGGTCATGGCACCATGTCACAAATTGTTTGTATCCAAGTGGTTTTTTTTGGGCGAAATTTTGCAACAAAAAAAGGGCCTTGCCCCAAGTGCAGAGGCTTTTTTGTAAAAAAACTGGCCCTCTGTTGCTACATTATGAGGACTTGTTTATTTTTTGAAGTCACCATACTTAGACAATAATTTGAAGCTATTGAATCCTAAACTTTGCTACTGCCCTCCCTGTGTGTAGCCAAATTTGGCTGAGTGCTCCTCCTGTGCATGATCACCAACCCACCTATGTCACAAATTTGAAAAAATAAAAATGCACTGCCCATGACCTTGGGTCATACCAAATTTCTAGCGATTTGTAGAATCGGGCACCATGTAACAAAACTGTGAACAAACAGCCAGGGCAGTGACATAAAAATTTTCAATTTTCTGATGTTGCATCATTGGCTAGCATCCCAAGATGAATTTAGCATTAAATGGCAACAAGTTTTTAAAGCCTCTCTAAATAGCAAAAAGAAAAACTAATTAAAAAATGCTACCAAACTAGGTTAAAACCAGAGTCCAAATGTGGCCATTTTTTTATATAAATAAATTCGAAATTTGATGATTTTTTTCAGAAAAAAGGATATTGTAATAGAATATTCTCTTTTATTTTGTTTTTGTATTTTGGCAAGATTTTGCACCCAAAAAAATGCTGATCCAGGGTCAAGGCCACAAAAATAGTCTACCATCTGATGACTACACTGTCAGCTCTAGCCTTAGGTCTCAATTGATTAGCCAGATATTCCTTTGAATTGCTTGATTTCGACCAAGTCCTACACATTGATGCAGGGGACATTAAGGTTACACAGACTGCATGGAAAATTGCCAAAGTAAAGACGCAAGCAAGTAAGTACATAAGAGAAATTGCAATGCCATGCTCGACAACCCACATGGAGACAACTTAGTTGTACATGAGATTGCATGGCTTACAAAGAAGCAAAACATCAATTGAAAAGGAAAAGGCCAAGGTAAAGTGAATGTAGTACCAACATCATCAAGTGTAGCCACCCAATTTCAGCGTCCAGGTTCACAGTAATAAGGGGATTGGCATAAATGGGAGAGTCAGCAATTGACAGGAGAGATCATTGTTGTAAGGCCTAGGATGTACCATACATATAAATGGAGACAAAATGGCATGAAAGAGTTCACAATCAAATTGTCCGAAAACAGCATCCATCAAAACACAACTCTGTGTCACCAGTGATTACTGCCTCTTATCATCATCTGATCACTTGCAGGCAAAAAGCTTCACAACACCTAACCAAATTGTACCTTGGGTCTGGCTCTGTTTTGGGGAGCTTTGCAGAAGGGACCTTCTCAAGAGCAGCCTCCTGGCTCAGAACCTGGACACAGAAAATGATGCACATTTGGGTTAAATGAGAGCAGTTCTCTGTAGTAAAACATCAAGCTCAAATTACGCGCTTGTTGTGAAGGGGTGTGGGTTTGCACTTGAGCATCTCCACCCCAAAACTGTAAACAACTCCTTTATTTAAGAATAGAATACTGTTTAGTGATCACTGTCCCCACCCACGAACGTCATAAAAGTCCCTTTAAACACTCAGAGACCATTTATGTTTTTACATCTGGACGAGTAATACTGACTGTCCGAATCCATAGTAGAAACAAGCTTTTAAACGGGGTTAAAATGACCGCTGCAAAATGGTCCATTAATATCATTGGAGAGCAGCAGGATTTGCGCCATCTTGCTGCAAGATTTAATGAAAAAGGGTATTTGCCGGTGTGAGGTGGAGATGCTCTTAGCTTGCTAACCCAAGCTGTAAAATTCTGCAGGCCATAGATGCAAGAGTGATTTATGCAAAATGAAAACATCAAGCCAACCACCCAATGGGTTGGTATAGGCAGGATGTTGTTAAGTAAGATCCTAGCACAAAACCCACAATTCATTCTTCTTCTTATCCAGGTGGACCAAGTATACAAATTAATTATTTGTGAATTGTGAAGGGTGGTACTAGCACATACATGATACAGTGCCTCTTTTCCAGGAGCCCTAGACCCCATTTCCAGTATGGTCTTGTGGCCTCGAATAATGATTTTGGACCTACCTAGATGCTAACACTCACCAGTGTTGGCCAGTTATTGTGTTTTGACCCTGTTATCAAGCTGGTTTTTATTTTTTGATAACCAGTTAAATTGATAACTGCCTAGTATTAAATTTTTCACATTTTAATAACCTACAAGGATGACCCAATTATCATCCAGGTAGGTTTTAAAGTAATACATTTGAAATTCTAATTTTGAAAACCCTATAATCAGTGTATAACCAGTAGGTTAACAGATGGTTATTACTCAATTTGTTTTTGATAATGGTAACATGTGGGTCTCAAAAAATAATCTACCCAACGGTTATTTTGAAAAGGCAATAACTGGCCAACACTGGTACTAACTACTAAACTGCCTTGGGCAATTGTAACAAATTTTAACACAAAGTGTAATGACTAAGTACAACTTATCAATTACCTTTGTGGTGGGGTAGGATGCATCCTCCCAAAGCTTTTAATTGTTCATCAAGCCATATATGTCACTAGAATGCACATTGCCCCCCTTTGCAGACGCTGTCCGAAAGCAAAGCTGCTCCCACAAAGCCATACTGTCACCTGGAGTTGGATGCCCATCCTGGACCCTATTTCCTAAACTACTTTTTTCTTGCAAAGTCATATATATATGTCATGCAAAATGATGCCCATTCTGGACTCTTGTCTTTCTAGTCTGCTTTTTTCCTCACAAAGTCACATGTCGTGCAGAATGATGTGCCCATTCTGGACCCCCTGTGGTCGTGTGAAGGGCATGGAGTAGTTCAGCTTTTTAGAAATGTGGTACATACTTGCATTACATCTAGTGTGGTTTTTGTTTCTGTTGATGTCTATAAGACAGGCTTTTTTAAAGTGTGTCCTTCATCTCCCAGTTCTGCATTTTCAGGGTTTAGGGGTCAATACAATATATGATGCCAAATTGTATTGTCCAATATACTGGCCTGATACAATATATGATGGTGCATTGGACGTTTCCATAGATGTCAAACATAACTTCAACATCACTTGCATAATTGTACAATATAAAGTCCATTTGTAATGCATGTAAAGTTTGATGTATGAAAAATGAGTTAATAGTGAAAATGGAACACAATTTGAAATAAAATAAAATTTCTGGATTAAAAATACTCATTCAATTAAACATTTGAGACCTGATGGCATTATATCCCCCCCCTTCACTCCAACTACAACCATATCGTCCAAATCATTTAATTTTATTCAATGACATTTCCATTGATTTGTCCAATTTCTCCCAACTTGTTGTGGGAACACAAGGTGCATTACCTGCACTTTCTTTTGTGAGACTTGTCTCTGGCATATTGTGTTGCTTGACAAGAACCCCTATTGCTATGATGATCACCCTTCTTTCAAAAGATACACATTGATGATCAAAAATTAACATTTTCTTGCAAGTTTTCCCTTTGGCCAGATTCAGTTTTGGACCAATTTGCCAGAGCGGGGCTTTGGTTGGTTGTTTTTTTCTCCTTTGGAATTTTGATACGTGTTTTGATTTCTGACCCGTCTTTTGACATGCATCTTGTTGATAATGGGTGTCGGTTGATAAATAAAATAAAATAAAATAAAATGTTTTGTGACGAGAATTTGACATCTGTGATGGGGGGAAATGACATCAGGTGCAAAAAGTGAACACGGATCATGCATGCATGCACAACAAGTCAAGTATCATAATTTAGTAAATGTTGGTTTCCATCATGTCATAGCAACTTTCATGATGTTGGTCAGGGGAAGATGCCACAACGAAATAGACAATGCATGTTCATCAGGTCTAGATTTTCCTTATGTATCTTGCAAAAATTTATGTTCTGTTGTGAGCTTGCATTCCCCATTACTCCATATGCCCGTCTTTTGCAGCAATGTTTGCTTTTATGGGTAAGGACCATATCTATAATGGGTACGAAACTAAAAACCATTTTGACCAACATTTTGATGACTTCATTGTTCCATAACACCCTGACCGACCCATCTATTGCTACAGTTGTGGTTGTTCCAGATGGTCTTGATTTTACTCTGGCTAGGCCACAACTATTGTAATGGATGGTTGTTGACTGGAAGATTTGCAACACGAATTTTGCTCTTGAAACCATCAGCCAGAACTCCCAATGCCACAGTTGTACATGGTACACATGAGAGTTATAGATTTATGATTTCTTCGTCTGGTGTTATTAGCATGTTCAACTTTTCACACATATCATCACAATTGGCCCAACCTGAGAGACTTGCCTCACAATTTGAACCAAATACAAAGATGCAGACTCATGGGAGAACCTAGGTGAATTCCAGCAAAACGGACCAGCTTTGTCCCCCAAACTCACAATGTAAAACTTGGCTTACCTACTAGATCCATGACTTGGGTGGGATGAACATGAACTATGTATGGTTCAACATGCTGTTAGTATCCAATACCGCTGGTAACCCACAGCTCAATGGAGTGATTTTTCTGGTTGCAAATCTTCACTATTTTTGCAGAAACTAAAAAGAACTTGGGAAAAAAGTTTTTTTTTCAGTTTAAAAATGTGTTTTTTCCCACGAAAACTCAGCACTATGATCACATTAGTTTTTTAAAAACCTCAAGGTGAAGCCAGATGTCTTGACCAGTGTTGGGCGGATATCTGGAAAATCAGGATATCCACCCCAGATATCCGGTAAGGTATCAAAAATGATATTTGACAGATATCACTGTGGGTGGTATTTGGGTCCATATCTGAGGTGTCGGATATATCACCCATTGTGATACCCAGCACCTTGGTATGCAAAAATTGTTGGATATTAAAGATGTTGATATCTGACCTGGATATCAGATCCAAAGCCGGATATCAGGGTTAGTAATTATTAAGTAGGTTACTAATTAGGTTAGGTTTGTAACATTAGCTTTTCTTCTTTTTTTTAATGCATCTAAGGTGATGAGAATCCCTAGATAATTTTAAACTGTTCTGTAGAAATTTATTTTCGGAAGTCTCTTCAAAGTTGTAGTCAATAGTAATTGTTATTGTGGCTATACTTTTTTAAAATTTTAATTCATGCTTTTTGTCAAATGTTTTTTAGGGGAAAAACAAGCGATAAAATATTCCCTTTTAAAAAAAGGATGTAATAGGTATTGAAGGATTTGATGCATTATAACATAGAATCATTTAAGTCAAATGGATTTACCATGGGAATTATGAAGAAGGAGAATCTGATAGTAGTAACTAGTTCAATTGTCAACTGCAATTTTGAGTTGTGTGTCCTTGGATCCAAAGAGTGTAAAACAATGGCAAAATTTCACCCCTGCAACTTGTTCATTGTTTTCAGGTCACTTTAGACCTCATGAGTAGTACTTGCATCCATTATAGACTCTCAAGCTTTTCAGCAATTCTAACAATCCACCATGTTTGGTACCTAGCTAGCTCTGCAATCCAAGAGCTTATACTATGTGCCACTGTGAACTAGCACCCCTCCAGTGCACCGTTCAGGATGGATGTTATGTGGACAGGAAACACTTTTTCATTGCATTGCTGCCCCAAAACTAACCTAACCATGGTGGTTAGCTACATGCAGAACCATATGCATTCATCTACCCTACCTAGTAACCACCAATTGGAGTGAAGCTGGCACCCACCAGAGCAAAATGCAAAATGAATGGTGTGTGAACAAGAAACACTTTTCCATTGCATTCCTGTCCATAGCTAAACACTATGGTTAGCTATGTACTAACCCATTCACAAGCATATACCTACCTAGTAGTGACCACCATACTACCTACCTAGTAGCAACCACCATTCTACCTACCTAGCAGCCATCACCATCTTACCTACCTACATAATAACCACTTTGGTTCCCCCACCTACTTACCTCTGGCTTACCTCTGGTACATACTACATACCTGCTTACCTAGGTAGATACTTAAGAAGGGGAAGTTGGAAGTAAGAGGGTTTTCAAGATAGGTTACAAAGGTGAAACTGAGTCCTAGCCCATGGTGCATGGGTGGGGTGCTCGGTCATATAATTGGTGAAATTGGCCTTATATATGGCAATTTGTTCATGTTTGTTGTATTTGCACTCCAAGAACAAGGGCATTAGATGCATCGTTCCTCTGAAAGCCAACAATTGTTTGGCAATCGATGGCAAACCTTTTGCATTTAGACTTCCATAAAATGTTATCACGGTCAAAACTCAAAAATTGATGCCATTCAAGCCAAATTCAGAGCAAACACTTCATCTGGGTCAAGTTAAATAGTTGGTATCTATGGGGAGGTTGGGTAAAGTTAAATAATTGGTATCTATGGGGAGGTTGATTGACCATGTAACCATAGGAACAACAATGATAATAATCTTACAGTGTCCGATCACATAGATTTGGATGGCATAACCAAGGTAAAAGTGGCAGGGGTTGTGACATGGGTAAAGATGATAGATGTCAATAAGTTAGTGGTTGTCCTAGACACAGGATCACTACTTATATAAATCAAGTTTCAGTGTGTTTTTTTTTTTTTCATTTTGGCGAAGTAGCCAGTGGGACCACTTGTGAAAATCATTTAGTGCTGAACTGTCTAAAAGCCATTTTACACGGCAGCTCTGGCTAGCTCCATTGCTAGATGGTTTATCTTAGTATATTTACTCCTATAATTTTTGGGGTGAAAATTCTGGCACCTCCTTTATATTCAAAGGTGCTAAAATCTGGCCATCATTGTCAAATATTCAAATTTTTTTGGCTATCGTGCTATTATTGCACATGGGGTTTTTTTAAGGTGAAGAATCAAATTATTCTCTTTGAATCTGGCATCTACTTGTTTAGGACAATTTGTGTATGGATTCACACAATCAAGACTAAGAAGGTTGAACAAACAAGTGAGCATTTTATTTCACAAGCGAATCCAAGCGCTTGTGAAGGAGTTGAACCCTTGAAATTGGCCTTTCTAGCACAAGTGACTTACAAAAGCAAATCAAGTTAGCACATGTTTACAACTTCAAAAAACTGTGCAAAGAAAAACCATTGGATTCAATAGAGATAGAAACATAAGCCATTAGGTTCATGCCCTTGCATAAATAGGCCCAATGAACCTAGAAAGCACCCTAACCATCATAACAATATTGCTTACATATTCCTCTCCATTGCTCAATTCATTCTACATATTAGAAAATTTGCAAAATTTAAAATTTAAAATTGTTGTGCAAACACACCCAAAACAAGTGGTAGATACGAAGTGAGCCTATTGCAAAGCTTTGAACATCTTTCATCCTCCACATTGCCTACTATTTGCACCATAGCCAATTTAGCTAGTTTCACATATTCAAGGAAGTTAGAGACTAATATCCAAGATGTCATCACAAGGTGCCACATTTTAGTTAAAGGATTGGTGTCAAAAGGTGGTGCTATACATGTTGTCGCACTTGATTTCATTCTAACCTTGAACATGCCTTGCTAGTAATCAAGGTCACTAGCATTCAATAGTCCACATACCTTTGTTTCTTAATATCCACCCACTAGGTTTTTTCATAACAAAATGCTACTTTGATAACCTAAAGTAGTTGTTTGGCAAATGATGCATTATACTTTAACTACAACCAATACTAGAAATACACTACTTTTAGAACATCTGTGACATTGTGGGCTAGAACTAAGTTTCTAATTCTTGAATGAAAGCCTTTCTAGCCCTTGCCAAAGTGCACATAGTTCATGGATCTACATGAAAATGAAAATTAAAAAATTGAAAAAAATAAATAAAAATACACAAACAAATCTAAAAACTAAAAAAAGGGAAAAACAAGTAAAAAATGCACATTCTTACCTTTGCATTAGTTCTTCACCAATGATTCTATAAATGATGGCAACAACAAACAATCATAAATGATGGCAAAATGGTCTCCAAATCTTGATGCACTACCCAAACATGTTAGCCAAATGTTGAACTCCAAAATTCAAGTCAAGAATCCATTACATGTGGATGTTCTCATGTTTAAATTCTAGCAAAGATTTGAAGGCCCAAAAGTTGTCTATAATGAAATTGGAAGTGGGATCACAATACATATTGTAGATGTCACTTTGATATACCTTGATAATTGTTACCAAATCAGACACAAAAATGTTTTTCATTTGTGCAAACTTATGGAGAGCATGCATGAACTTTAGAAAAATAAAATGCAAACAAGTCCAAGAAAAATCTAAAGGTCATAAATATGTTTGTAGTTCAATTTTGCTTGTTCATTTGTAGGGCTACCTAAGGCCATTTTGATTAACAAAGTTTTGTATTTCTCCAGCATTTGTTTGGAAGGGTTGAACATCAAAATCTATCTAGTTTTCACATTTTGATACATTTTGTCCCCCTTTGTTTCCATGATGTTAACCAGACTTTGTGAACCCCAAGTGTTTATTTGGTGAATGTGCAAAATAAGAGCATAAAATTTGTGGTAAACTTTCAAACTGCATCACCTAAGGCAAATTCAACAAAGTTTACACTACCAAATTGGTGCAATGGGCCATACAATAGATAGTCCCCATCAAATGAGGAACATAATTGTCATGGATTTGTTTTGCCACACTAGTATTGGTGCCTTAAAAAAACATTGACATCACCTACCCCAAAACATATGAGTTTCTTAACAATCTAATCTCATAACAGACCACCATTCATCATTGTCCCCATATTCATCTTTGTCAAATTATTAGACTTTGATCATTCTACCACCCAATCCAAAGAAATGAAAATTAGATTCTTATTTAGTTTTCCACCACATAATAGTGGACAAACGACCAAAATTGGTTGTCAACTATAGGTACCTCATCACAATTCAAAACAACATAATAAGCAACCCCCACTATAGCTTTGCTTGCCTATGCATAACCTCTTAATGCACGAATTTTTCCATTGTCCGCCTTGAATTGTCATTCCAATGTTTCTTGCTATTTTTTGGGATTGTTGGGCAACACTTCCATGATTGCGGGAAGCAAATAATTTCTAATTCTTAGCATGTAGGACTATGGGAATTGTGATGGCATTGTGAAAGGATTGAACTTTGGAAATATAAAGTTTGGAAAATGGAGAACATAAGGCTAAAACTAAAAAACCATTCAATTTTGCAACAATTCCATAATGCACATTGCATTTATACATAACACAATTAAAATGCAAAAAATAGGCAGGGAAGGAGGTTCAATCTTGGTAACCTTTGGTCAAATCACAACACAATTAAAATGCAAAAAAAAAAAAAGGATTCAAGAGGGAGGGATGAGTTTTTAAACCCCTAGTTGAATCACAACAAACTTGAAATGGAAAAAAAAAACTTGGGAAGGAAATTTGAATTAGTTAAACTTTTGGTTAAATTGTAACAAATCACAAACACAATCATTTAGGGATGGCACATATCTCCCTTATGGCCTACATTCAATCCTCATATTTTGTAAATAAAAAAAAGGGGAAAAAAAAGGAAATGAAAATGAATGATTCACTTACATTGTGGATAATCATGTAACTTAATGATGTTTTGCATAGTTCAACAAATTGGATAGAATCATGTAGCTTGGCAACTTATGACGCACTCCTAAATCACGGGGCGAAACCCACTTGAAGGTTTCACAAAGTCAAGTTGCGGAAATTGTGACCTAGCGGCACGCTCCCGGCTTCCAACCTTAAAAAGGGGTAAAGGGTCGAGTTGGGAACCTAGGGATTAGACTAGGAAGAGGGACTAGTTTAACTCGTGTGAATCTGCATCCAAAAACCAACCACAAGAGGTTAGTTTAGCATTTGGGACACCCTTGGGTGTTGGGACTTGCCACAGGCACTTGGACACATAAGACTCACCACGGCCCGGACTTGGGAGTAAACCACCACCTTACTCCTTATAGTATTCTTTGCAGCTCGCCACCGAGGCTACATCCAAATGGCACATTTTGTTGGGACTCCCGAAATGAAGTCCCGAAACTGTCCCGACTAGACTCTCGGAACTTTGAACGGCCATAACTCCCGACTGTGGAATCTGATCGCAACGAGGTCCAAACTAAAGTTGTAGCCCTCATCGAGATCTTTTCAACGCCATGTCGCACTCCTTAAGGCGACGTCGGGAAAGGGTTGATTCCCGACTTTTAGTGGTCGGGAGTCAAATTGCCAATTTGACTCCCGGCCCTTCTTTTGCCCATAACTTGGGCTGCAGATGTCCGAATGACCAATGCGAGGCCATTTTCGATATCTACGTT
>Ga0116227_10001844_pt1 | contig 48139 bp, 24 predicted proteins | sample S1TSphgellanicum_FD_89693 | JGI IMG/M metagenome (GOLD analysis project Ga0116227, IMG submission 89693) | Host-associated microbial communities from peat moss isolated from Minnesota, USA - S1T2_Fb - Sphagnum magellanicum MG | ecosystem: Host-associated > Plants > Peat moss > Unclassified... | reverse complement strand
TTGGGAGGTGTGGGAGGGGCGGAAGGAAACAAGGGGGGAGGAAAATTTGGGTTGAATTCAAGGTTGGCATACACATGCAACAAAGTGGCATAAAAAAGAATTTGATCCATTAAAAATTAGTAGCCTAGTTTAAAGTTCAAAGTTTTATAGGATAATTTGTGTTAATTTGACCTTGTCAAAGCATTGTAATAATATGATTAATAAAAAAAAATGGCTTTTTTGCATTATTTTTGGTGATGTTTCAAACTTTTAAACCTAACCAAAAGGTTACCTCAAACCTATTCTAACCTACCTTGAACTTGAAATCAAAACTAGAATTGCACCTATATTTTTTTAAAAATTGAAATCAAAACCAATTCCTTTTTTTTTTTTTAAAAAGAATTGGAATTGACCTTGTGAAGTTTTCTAGACTTGAAATCAAAAGGTCTTGCTAAAACCTAATAATTGCACAACATTGGTCATAACTTTTAACCACTAAATATATTTTGACAATGCAAGCCCATCACATTATAACTTGCATTAAAACCTTTCCAACAATCTAGATATCACACAATTTGAAAATGTTTGATACCCAAAATGATGTGCTAGACATTCAAGACTTGCATGGAGTCCCAACTTTCAAAATGCTTATAAAAAATTGACCTTGGGAATCTTGGGAATGGTTCCCTTTGACTCCCACACATTCCCCATTTTGTGTGAAAGTGTATTTCATATCACCACATGCATGTTTTCAAACTCAAACTCTCACTTAACCAAATTATAAACAAAACTTTAGACTTATTTTTATCTTAATAAGAACTTTGTTTTTGTTGATCTCAATAATTGATTGTGCACCCAAATTTTAGGGTCCTCCAACATGTCAATGCAATTTGAGGTGATAGTTCACATTGAAATTACTAAATTTGTAGCGTTTTGATTATAAGCATGATTGACAAACATTCCTTATTCATGATTTAGGATGTAAACTAAAAATGTGTATTTCACATTCTAAGAATTCATAAACCACTTTCATGCACTTTTTAAAAGGCATTTTCAACATTTTTGTATGTTTAGTCTATTGTTGCTTTAGGTGTACTTATTACCATTGAAACTAAAACAAAAAATCAAAAGATTCAATTGTACCAATGTCCCTAAACCTTACATGTACCCAAAATAATTTGACTCACTCATTTCACCTTGGAGTTCATGACCTTTGATCTTTACATTGCTTTTTAGAAGATTCTTTTGGACGTTAGTTTACAATATCTTATTTGACTACAAATGTTGGTTAATTTTGATTATTTTGATGAATGATCCTTATTAGATGATTAGTTTGTTAATTTCTTTTGGATATATGGCACATTATATTAGGATCTTACATAATATTTTCCAAATCACAATAGTTGAGGCACTTAATATGATCCTCATTACTTAATCTATGTCAGTTATTTTATTCACTTCTCAAAGCATACTTAGAAACACCATGATTATAGTTATGGCAAGAATGTTGTTGTGCATGACAAAATTGCAACCTTGTGCAATTTTTTTAATGTGCAATCCATACATTAATTTCTACAGGAATTACATGTTTCAATACATTGTATCTTTTTAATCTAATCTATGATTTTATTTTGGGACATTTATAAACACTATTTCTTTCGACATTTAAAAGTTTTGAATATATCACAAGTGTCATATCCCATGCATGGAAATATAAAAACCATGTAATTTCATGTTACTTGATTTACTTTCCAAGATCCTTTACCCATAATTATTATCACATTGTTCAATAACTAGAAACTAAGTGTAAAAAAATTAACACATATTGCTACAAGTGTAACCACTAATTAGATTTACATGTATTAAAGTCAAAATTAGTTGAATGCTGAAATTGTTTCATGTATTTATCATATATTATAGCAACATTTGAAATAAACTCAATGAGTTTTAAACTACCAAAAAACATCTCTTAAACTATGTAAATGCTTTCACTATTTAACCTTGTTTTCAAATTACTTAAAAATGACATAATTATAAATAAAAAACATGAAATACACGTTTACTCAATAATAAAGTGTGAACTTTTCATTTGTGAGGGATTTTTTTTTGTCATTACAATGCCATATATAACCCACCACCCTTCATGAATAATTTCAATTTGCCACATCATTAGCTTACCCATTGTTTTGTGAGAAATCACCTAAGTGGTGGGCACATGCCATTCTAGTTATTTTGTTTATAGTTTCACCCACCTCTCAAGTATTGTTTGTTGCAAGGTGGTGTTGCATTGTTTTTGCAATGAATTCCACCACAAGACCAAGAATTAAAAAAGGGAAGATCCTTATGAGGAGAATTTATGAACCTATTATGCATGTTCTGTTTTTTTGCAATGGAAAGAACTAGCCAAATTTTTGAACTAGCTAGATTTTTGTTGTGAAAGGTCGGCTTTACACTAGGAGTCAAGGCCAATATTTAACTCAAATCAAACATTCCTATTGGTGGAAGAGTTGAGATCAACTCCAAGTGCTTTAACCTGTGGGTCAAGGCTGAAATAGAAAAAAACATTTCAATCAACCCCAAATTAATAATAAACATTGAAATTTATGATTGGTATTGGCCCCAAGGCTAAAAAAAAGGATATCATCCAATTTGGGAAACCAATTTGCAACCCTTGGGGCCAATGTTCCAGCATTTATTAAAATCTTAACATTGATGTTCTAACATTTATTGGCTTTGCCCATAAGGAAAAGACTACGCATATGTGCAAGATTTGGACTTGAGGATAAAATTTTTGTTCATTCATTGGCCAATGTGGGGATGACAAGTGTTCATAGAATGAAAATTTTCATAAGGATATAATTTTCCATGTTTGGGTGGGTGTAACCTTAAGTACATTAGGTTTTCAGGTAATTGAACATTGTAGGTTTTGATAACCATCGCACAAAAGCTGCATGGATTCTTTTATATAACTCTAGTTAGATTCATCATCCAAGGATGTTGTTGTTGCTACTATTGTTTTTCTTGTTCCACCACTATTATGTCCTACATGTCCTTTTTTGCCCTTTTTGCCTTCACTTTTGTCCTTTCCAAAATCCTATCTTTTGTTTGGCTCTCTAAAGCTACAAAAGTTTGTAGCAGTTTGGAAAAACATTTAAAGAATCTAGGTTGTGCATTTGTAGTTTTCTTCCTCCTAAGTTCAACCTGGACAAGAGCCACAACCTTAGTTTGGAAATTGAGATATGTTTGTTGCTTGTTGAACTAGGATGCATTGTTCATTAAACTAGAGAGTGAAACATTAATGCGATCCATTTGTGAAAAAAAGCAAATGTCTATGGCTGTTATTAGCAAAATTAGGTCAGCCTAGTATGTTTGTGTCGCATCCTTAGCCTTGGGCTTGCAACCAAGGCAAGGGCTTGCAAGGTTACAGGCCAAGAAGGAAGCTTGGGAGTCACATCTCATGCTCTCGGGAATGTAGGAAAGTGTGAGGGAAGGAATTCTCACACTCCTAAGTGAGCTCCCAAGTGAATTTTTAGAGAGTGATTTCAGGGGTCAAAACTCATTGGATTGAGGTGTCCCTTATGTCATTGGAAAGATCTTGGAATGTTAATGTCTAAAGTGAGCTCGCATGACCCATTCGGACACTTGAAACACAAGTTATGGTCAAAAGAAGGGCCGGGAGTCAAATTGGCAATTTGATTCCCGACCATTAGAAGTCAAGAATCGCCCCAATTTCCTTATGTGTAAGTGACGTGCCACATACCGTTGAAAAGCTCTCAACAAGAGCTACAACTTTGCTTCTGACCTCATATCAATCAAAAGTCTGCAAATAAAATTATGGGCCCCCAAAGTTGTGGAAGTCCCAACTTTGGAAATTTGGGGACTCCCACTTGGGAGTCCTGGGACAAAATGTTATTTGGATGCTGGTCTCGTGGCCAGCCGTAGAGTATACTATAAGGGGAAGGTGGTGGCTTCCCCCAAGTCTGAGCCGTGGTGAGTCTTGTGAGTCCGAGTTTGCTCGTGGTTCGTCCGTGCATCAAGAGTGCTCCAACTGTGCACTAACCAACTTGTTGTTTGGTTTGTGTAGGTTCGTGTAAATGATTAAAGTGCTTGTTAATCTTCCTAGTCCCATTTCAGAGCTCCAGCACGCCCCTCTATCCCCAAAGTGCTACGAGCTAAGAAGCATGCCCCAACTTCCTACTCTTTCGATGTTTTCATCTTAGACTCACATTTGAGTCTATTCAGGAGGTTGGGAGTGCGTCATTTGGATTTTGAAGAGTAAGACCCCTTGGGATGCTTTAGTATTCATGAGATGAGGTAGTGCATCAATCTAATGTTAATTATCATGATTAATTTTAGCCCTATTTACTTTTGTGGAGACCACGTTTGAATTCAATTGCAAAAGGGGCCTTCTAATCATGACGTATCAAGTAGTTAAAAATTTTGACGAGTGATATTTTTGCTTTGCATTGCAATGGCGATGGGCAGGTAGTTTTGGTAAATAGTGGAACAACAAAGGAGGCTATTATGTATGGTGTCTTTCCTCCTATGCTTATTATTAACCTTGACCTTAAAAAGGTGATGACAATATCCTAAAACCAATGTTTTCACTAGCAAGACAACCTAGGTCAAGGTATCTATTTGTCTTCCTCTTATAAATGAAGTACTTGTTATGACATGCAGACTCATGTATGTTCATTTTCTTGTTAGTTAGTTGGTAGGATCATCATGCACATCATGAGATTGTAAGTATGGAGAAATCTTCGATATTTACAAATCTTTTCTGTTGATATTTACATTAAGAGATGGTCTAAAACATTGCATTACTAACACCTTCCACATGTTCATGTTAAGCAAATTCTATAAGCATTTTAGATAAGTAAACTGGGATAGAAAAGAGCCCATAAGTTGAAGGAAGCTTTGCAGGTAATTGCATTGAGGGATGTGAAAGCAAGCAAGAACTAGATGTATGCTGCCAAACTTGATGGTGAGGGAGCTGCCATGTATGATGCAGTTGTAGCTTGAAAGGATGCCATGGTGAAACTTAAAGTAGTAATTGATGGTGGCAAAAATACCTTGTCCATGGCAACTCGGGTTGGAAAAGAGACACTAAAGGACCCTGGCAACCTTATCATTAGTACCTATGTTACTTGTCCTAACATAACCAAGACCATTACTCTTGATTTGACGATATGTTAGTACCCACAAGAATCCTATAGATTACTTAATCTTTAAATGGCATTATGATGTTGACATGTTGGACGTGGATACATGAATATGCAGAAACCATGGGGTTTGGAAACAACGACCTTAATTGTTTAGGCCTTTTGAGAGGTGAGAAAGGAAAGTGGGTTTAAGTGGCTTTTATGTTGTGGCAACTTGGTGATAAAGGTGTATTGTTGTTACACATTGATATTAGCAAAGGCAAGTAGGATTGGGAGGATCTTGCTTAGCCCAAGTTTATGACCAGGTGATCATTGCATATTGATGAATATGTATTTAGAGCATTCCAAGTTTATGAATTCCATGTTTTTAACACTAACTTGATGGGTGCATATTTATTTAAATATCTTGAATGATTTGTGCTTGGAGTTCATGCAAATAGGTGACACTCCTTTAGACATTGATGATGTGCCTTATTTTGGATAGGTCTTCAATGTAGTTTAAGTATAGACTTTTCACTTTCTTGTCTTGTACATGTTTTGCTGATTTGGTTGATAGCTCAAAAACATATTGACCCTCATGTAAACAATGTTCTGTGGGTTTCCTAGGAAGTGAGAAAAGTGGTGCTTAATAATGTTTCACTAATATAAAGTTATACTTTTGATAATGATCCAGTTGTTGGTATTGGGTGAAGCTACTTTCCATTTTCAATTAGATGCAGTCATTATTTTCATGTACTTTGACAGCTAAAAAAAACATACTAATGTTTGTCCTTGGTTGGGTCACAAGGGTTAATAGATAAGAAGGTAGTTGCTTCTAGTCATGACATTAATGACGAAGGTATCATTGTGGCATTGCTAGAGATGGCATTTGCAGGCAATTGTGGGATCTGTGTAGACTTACTTATTCAGGACATTCATGGGACTGTCAATGTTAAATTTCTTGCTCTCTTCACAGAGGAGCGACAACCTTCATGGTGAAGGTGATATAACTTAATGTTTTGTGAATGATGCCCATAAGGTTATGACCATATCTTATTTTTGCAAGAACTGACACAACAGTTAGCTTCAACCTATTGACTATTGAGTTTTCTTTGCAATTTCATATATACATATATATGTATATATGTCTTGTGTTTTAGTTTTCTTTGGCTTTTGTTGGAAGAGGCTATTACTAACTGTTAGTGATATCTCTGATGGGATTTTGGAACTTAAAAACCTGTTAGGTTGTGGGGGAGGGATGATTTGCAACTATGTGAACTCCCAGGACCTCAACTCTAAATCAAAGTGCCTAACTCTTTTTGATGGCACAACTAGGTGTAAGACCCTTATGCTACACATTTAATCCATGCTTTGAATTGTGCTTTGTGCAAGTTATTGGTTTCTAACAAATTTTATTCTATATATATTTATGTCAACAATAGTTCAACAGTGGTCCTTGTACTGTCCTAATTTTCTATTGTTACATTCAAGATTATCTAGGCCTCATTTTTGCTTGTTGGTAATGATAAAACCTTGTGGCCCAACTTGGATGTGGTAGAAATTAGTCAAGTAATCATTTTTCTTTTGAAAATTTTGAATTTTGTGGTATCTAAATATAATAATCTATCATGACTTGAACATAATTTTGGTGTTAAAGTTCACGTAGATTGTCAACCTATATGTGCAACAACCCATTTTTGAATATATTCTAGCTTTACTTTGGTTTCAAAGTAAATAATAACCTTGTGGGGACGTTTGTGTGAGTAGAATATATTATAGTGCTCTCTACCCATATGCACAACATGTTTGGATCAAACATTTCAGTTTTTAGTATTCAAACATTTTAGTTTTTAGCTTTTAATTTTCAATATTCAAACATTTTAGTTTTTAGTATTCAGACATTTTAGTTTTCAGCTTTTAATTTTCAGTATTCAAACATTTCAGTTTTTAGTATTCAGACATTTTAGTTTTCAGCTTTTAGTTTTCAGTATTCAAACATTTCAGTTTTTAATATTCAGACATTTTGATTTTCAGTTTTTAATCTTCAATATTCAGACATTTTAGTTTTTAGTTTTTAGTATTCAAACATTTCAATTTTCAAATTTCAAAATTTCAAATTCCTTCTAGACATTTCACAAAAAAATTTCAAATTTCAGTTTTCAACTTTCAGTATTCACACATCCCAATTCAGACATTTTAGTTTTCAAAATTTCAAATTATAGACAATCCACATAAAGATTTCAAAATTCAAATTTCAGCTTTCAGCTTTAAGTATTCACACATCCCAATTCAAACATTTTAGTTCTCAAAATTTCTGATTCCAAACATTTCACGTACAATTTTCAATTTTCAACTTTAAATATTCACACATCCCATTTCAAACATTTCTAATTTCAAACATTTCACATACAAATTTCAAATTTCAATTTTCAACTTTAAGTATTCACACATCCCAATTTAGACATTTTAGTTTTCAAAATTTCTGATTCCAAACATTTCACATACAAATTTCAAATTTCAGCTTTAAGTATTCACACATCCCAATTCAAATATTTTAGTTCTCAAAATTTTTGATTCCAAACATTGCACATACAAATTTCAATTTTCAATTTTTAGCTTTCATTAATCACACATCAGAATTCAAACATTTCAATTTTCAAAATTTTAGATTCCAAACATTCCATATACTATAGTACCTTGACAAGTTTGGCACATGTCTCCCAAACAATTAATTAATTTTGAATATTCAATTTTTAAAAAAAAAAACTCCTAGAGATTCTTTATTTTCCTTCCTAAGGAGTTGGTCTTTGAAATAAAATATTGATCATGGTCATATAACATTGGGCAAAGCCATTATGTGATGAGCTGCTTGTTACTAACTTGAGGCCAAACAACAAGCCAAAAATGCTCAAAGTTGGCCCCAAGCTTTGTCGGCCCTTCACTCCTAGTGTAAAGCAAGCCTTATAGTTTAGGTTGATTTTAGGTTAGTTTAGGCAGAACCTTCTGTGGGATTTTACAACCCACATAAGATCCCAGTCAATGGTCAACAAGACCTTACAAACATTTTCAAAAATTTCTGGAAAATCTCACCAATTGCTTTAAGCAGGCGAAGGGTCTCATTTCATACCCTTCCAGAAATTTCAGCCCCTCCACACTGGCCTTGTGATAGGAGCCTCAATTCCCAGAACGGTGAAAAAAATAAATTAAAAATTAAAAGAAAAATTAAAATTCCCAGAACGGTGAAAAAGCAGACCCTTCTCCTATACTATCATTTCCTTTTGCCATTCTCAACATTGCACATATGGTAGGGTCATTACGTGTAACATGCCTTTTTTTATCCTTTTTGAATTTTTTGAAAAGGGGAAATATGACCATTCCAAAGTACATATGTTGAATAAAATGATTAGAATTTTAATAAAATCATGAGAGGAATGAATTTTTGTGAAAAATTGTGAGCTATTTGTGAATAAAGGAAAATTCACAATTCTAGTTTAAATTTTAAGTATATTTTTTTGTAATTTTCATTTTCATTAGCAAATGGTACTGATTCTCTTTTCCTCTTTTTTTTTTCCCTCCTTCCCCATTTGATATGGACCAGCAGAAATTTTCTAGTGTATTATAAAACATAATCTTGCCTCCCCAATTGGGGGGGATGTTCTATTTTTGAAAGTGAGTTATTTCCCCTGTTGACCATTAATTAAAATTTTCCACAACTAGCCGCATAGGTCATTTATTATTTTTTAAATTTCTGGATCACATAGGGTATAAATATGAAAGACTCATTGATTATCAATTTCATTGTCAAAGTAATACCCTTGATAACCATTTAACTTGGGTTTTTAAATATAGTGACCTGCTATGCAAAACAGCAGATTCTTGAGAACTGCTTGTTACACTGCTGTGTAAGGTAGGTTTAAGAGTTTGGGGTTTTTTTCTTGGTTTTTTGTACACAGTTATGTTGTGCAAAAAATTGAACACCAACAAAACGACCCTTGCACACTACTCATCACTCTGCAGCATTTCTTCACAGAGAAAATAATGGTCAGACAGGAAAGAAAGAAGCATCCCCCTCCCACAACAAGAAGCACACATGCTATGGAAAAACCTTTTTTTAATGGAGAAAGAACAAACAAACCAAACTCAGGATGGAACCAAAATTTTTGGGTATGATACAAAATCTATATAACAAAACTTACCCCATGTTTCTTGCTCAACCTGAATAGCACCCTTACAACACTCATCAATACATTTTCTTTATTGCAAGTGCATAGAGTTCATGGGTAAATACACCATTAACAAATAAACACCACACTCTTAGCGAATCTCCAGCGCTGCTGAATATATGACCCTCCAAAAATATTTCTCACAACCAAGTTTTTAGTTATTTCCTTTTTTTCCAACCCCACCACAAAACTAAAACTGGGACTGGTGAGAGACTACTTCTAGCAAAGGACCTGGACCAATCAAACTATCTAGCCAACCAGAAACACACGGATCAGTCAATAAAATATGACTTGACTCCTTCCACGGCTCTGTCGGGGCCTAGAAGCTGGGCTTTGCTTTCAAGGTCAAAGGAGTCTTCCAGTGGATCGAACCGCTGGATGTAACACCTGCACCTCATCCATGATTTCAAGTGCTGGTGGATATGCCTGATATAGAAATTACATTATTTCTATGCTCCTATACACTCACAAATTCCTTCCTCTCTCAATATTTCTGATTCCCAACACAGTAAGCAAAACCCTTCTAGAAAGCCTTTTTCCTCGAACACCTATGGAATATATAGTAGTATCTTGGTGGTCTTCGGCATAAATTAAATTATTTTGATTTTTTAAAAAATTTCTAAATTTATAATAATTCCAAATTTGTAGTCAGATTCAAGCCTTGGCTCTCTCCAGCATATTACTGGTTCATGAAGACAGTCCATCCAAGATGGAAACTAAAATACTTGGGTAATGGACATAGTTTGATTATATTCATTTTGTGCCTGTCAAAGTTCTCAGAACCAAAACTAAGCTGCCGAATTAAATTTCCTAAAATATATTAATTATTGAACAGGTTACTGCCAAAGGCACCAAGGTACTTAGTACCGTACTTTTTGTACTGCCTGCTTTTTTGTTTTTCATTGTCTGCCCTTGCCCTGAAACATTTTTTTCTCAAAAGACATGGATGATGCCCAGAAACATTTTGATGCTACCCATTACACACTTTGGGTCCTGTTATGGACATCTTGGGCTTGTAATGTATTGGGCCTGTGATGAGTTCCAAAGTGATAGTGCCCATTACAGACCGAAGTTGTGGTGCCCATCAGGGGCCCAAGATCTGGGTAGCAGGATCCAAAGTGAGCAATGGACGGTACCAAAAGATGTGTGTGGACACATCTTGGACGGGAAAATGGGCAGTCAGGGGAAAAAGAAAAAAGAGCAGGCGATAGTGTTTACAGTACAGAGTTGGTACGCGTTTATGGAATACAAAAAGAGCCATGCTGGAGATGACTCTAGGACTAGGCCAAAGTCATCGACCCTAGGCCAAGATGTCGAAAAATATTCTAATCTTAAATCAAGATGTCATAAATGATTTTAATCCTAAGCCAAAATGTTTTTTAAAAAAAATTCTAACCCTAAATCAATATGCTTGAAAATATTCTAACACTAGGCCAAAACAAATTGATTTCTAGCTCATTTTTCGAAATTTTTGTGACCTAGGGTTATTTTATATTGGTCCTGAAGACATTGGGCTAACCATATTTGTGAGACATTTGTCTTCAGATATTCATATGACTTTGGGCCAATGGCCTAAGGTTCTTTGCTTAGGGTGCTCATAACACTTTTGGTTTACAGTGTTCATGGTATGTTTGGCTTAACTTTTTTACAAGATATTCGGCTTAAGGCACTCATGGGAATTTTGGTTTAATGTTTTTACATAAGAAATTTGGTTTCAAGTTCTTGCAGCCAAGCAATGGCTTACGACAATTGGCTTAAGGTGTTACTGTGGACGTTTTGTGAATGGTCAAGGAGATTTGGCTTGGGTCCTAGGAGATCTGGCTGAAGGCCTAGGACTTGTGACTTAGGGTTTAGGACATGAAACTTCAGGCTTGAGACATTTGGCTTAAGACCTAGGACTTGTCACTTAATGCCTAAAACATTTGGCTTAGGGCCTAGGACATTTGGTTTAGGGCTTGGGAGTTGTGGCTTAGGGCTTAAGACATTTGGCTTGAAATCCTTTTGTCCGAGGCCCTCAAACCTTATGGTCCTAGGCTTTTAAAAAAACATTCTGTGCTAAGACACCAAATCCTAGGGTGTGCAGGCTTGTGTCCCAAGGACAAGGTCCTCGTCTTCTAGCAAGACGATACAATCTATTTGTCTTGAGGTTCGACCCTAGGACACGTGGATTACTCTAGGACAAATGAGACCGACATGGTTGTTTTTGAATTCCGTACGCGTTATCCAACAGAAGGCCAAGAGAAAGCGGATGAAAACGGAGCTTGCTCCCCGTTCGTAGCAAGCTCGGTTTGCTCTAGAAACTTCCCAAGAATCTTGGACGTAGTGTTTTTTCCACTTTTCTCTTTTGACTCGCTCATTTTCAGGAAAGTAATAATAGTTAGTGGCGATGGATCATCCATAGGACGATATAGCCAGATTGGGCGACAAGAATTTTCTTAGAAACTCTAGAATCCTTTTATAAGTTTGGCTACTTGTTGGGACTTAGGATAGATTCTGGCGAATTATTCTGGAAATTTGGCGACAAAAAAAATCAAGAAACACTAAATTTTCGTCAATTTGAAAAATAAAATGAAAAGAGTCGCCATTTGGCGAAATTTCGCCAATTTAAAAAAAGAAAAGAAAAAGCACCGGGGGCCTACTACCTAGTTGCAATTGCCTTCGCAGCAGCTGCAGTGAAGAGACACTGCGTTTGCAGACGAGCGATCGATTGTTTGTCTTTCATGGAACTTCTTTCGACTTAGACTGTTGCAACGAAGGGGCAACGAATTGGAGGCTGAAGGATTCGGGAACAATCATCAGTAATGTAGTGGACTCTTCTTCCTCTTCGTTGGACCCATTTGTAAATTGCTTCACAACTGTCCAATGTCATACGATCAATCGGCAATCGTGTTTGGCTCGCGTTTTTTTGGCTTCCTGGAATTACGTTTGAACGCGTGAGAGCCGGGCCTTTAACTTTCGGACCAAGTTTAAGGCTTCTCATCACGCAAGTATCATGTGAAGAAGAACATCTTTGGGCAACACGCATTATCCTAGAGGCGCATTCAGACTAAAACTATAGATCTCCGACGTTGTACTTTGAACTAGTTTCCAACTCTATCGTCATTGCGAGTCGAATATTGTAGATTTAGGTGTGATTAATACCCAGTATTTTGTGTTTTTTCCGTGCTGCAGATCACCTACTGAATTCGCCGGGATTGCAGAGTGTGGAAGATTAATATGGTGGGAAAGAAGGAGGTGAAAATGCCCTCCACAGCAGCTGGGTCGACGACAAAGAACGGATCAATTTCGAAGTTTCTTGGACCAGTGAAGAACAATCAACGTGACCTATGTAAGAAACCGATGATCACTTCAACAAACCCAAAGAACAGCGACCCACCATTGAAGACGTACAGAGGCGTGAGGCGTCGACGATGGGGAAGATGGGTGTCAGAAATAAGAGAGCCCAACAAGCGAAGTCGCATTTGGCTCGGATCCTTTCCGACTGCAGAAATGGCAGCTCGCGCTTACGATGCGGCGCTCGTTTGCTTACGAGGACCAAAAGCGGCAGCCGCAACACTCAACTTCCCTGACTCACCACCACTAGTGTCATTCGTTCGGGAATCATGTCACTCTCCCAAAGACGTGCAAGCTGCAGCAGCGGCAGCGGCAGCCGCATCAGAACCTTGTCTCCCATTGTCGATTTCAAAACCAATTGTCGTTCTCTCTCTAGCTGCACAATTGAACTACATGGACCAATACAATTCTACTGCACCCAATCTTATAAGTACTCAGCTCCATGATACTGATCCAGAAAGCTCGTCCGATTCTTCAGAATCAGGGACAGAATCTGATGCAGGAAAATCAGAACTTCGCACGCTTAGAACTTCCCGTAGAAGATCAAAAAGCTGCAGGAGCCAATATGCTATTAAAGATGAATCCCTACAGACGGCGTGTAGCGGAGAATATTCAGCGAATGCAGAGCAGCAGCAGCTCCATGGTGATAACTGGGATCAGTTTGGTGACAGCATCACAGAGAGGAGGTCCAGCGCTTCTGAGAAATGGGAACTTCTCGATTTGCCTCCACTCTCGGAAGATTATCTCGTAGCTGAATCTCCTTCAAGCTCTTAACTAACACAAGTTTGATGTTCCATTGAGATTTATCCTTTCTATTACCAAAAAAATAAAATCAATTTGCAATTTTCCATTTTTGTATTGCATTGTCAAATTCTCTTTAACATAATCTTCAATCTTTGTACTGGTTTCAAATTAAGTCTTTTTTTTTTCCCTCTCATTTTATTATTACTTTATTTTTTAATATTCACAAATTTAAGTCATCATAAATTTAATTCTACATTTTTTTATTTGATTCAAATTTTGATATTTGATATTTGATATTTATTTACAATTTGAATGTTGACATTTGATCAAGAAAATGGAAAACATGGTGATTCTTATTTTTCAAGAGTTTAAAAGGTATATTAAAATATATATAACCATTTGTTCCCTTGGATGAAATAAATTATAATTCGTGTCAAATAAAATAAAATATAAATTTGATGGCTTAAACTATCAACCATTGAACTTCATTCAAAACAAAGAAAAAATAAAACAAATTCAATGAATATATGGTTTATGTTTTAAAAAACAAGTCATGCTTGCATTTATTGTAGTAAAAAATATTTGTAAATAATATGCAATTCATTTATTAACCTATTGATTTAAACCTATTAACAATGAATATTTTAAAATTTTAATAAAAATTATAAATTTTAAATTAATTGATAAAATAAATATATTCTTATTATAAAATTTATCCAACAATCAATATATCTTTTGCTCAATTTTTTTAAATTCAAAATATATATATTTGCACCAAGTATGTGCCAAGATGGATGAAGCATCCACAAGTCCATTATATGATAATGAATGTTAGTAAGACCATCTCCATCTATGTTCAGTATGTGACACTATGAATATATTTTTCACATCCAAGTTCAATTATGGGAGGCAAAAAATCCAATAAAATTTGATGGTTGAAACCATCACAAAGAAAACAAAAAGGAAGCCAAAGAAAGGTCAAATGACATGCGGCCCACAAGAACCAAAGCAGGGAGAAAGTTAGCCCTTCTTGTGGTAGGAAACTATTTCACCCACAACCCTTCTAATGTCATCAACATGCAAATCGTGAGATTTAATAGGTAATAGGAGGTTGAAAACAAGCATCTCCCACAAACACAACCTTCTTCTCTACAGCAGAAATTAACAAGCATGCTAAAAAGCAATGTTAACATGCTACTTGAAAAACTAAATGCAAAAAGAAAAAAAAATGATCTCCTGATCATCTATCATGGAAAAGACAAACACACTCCCCAATAAAATGATCCATATCACATTCAAATGTGCCATGCACATCCATGGCCATCAGAATAAAATGGTGCCCCTCATGAAGCCTTCTATATTCATAGATCTTAGCAATGGCACTAAGTTTCACAACCGCACTTGCTAGTTGATTAATCGCATTTGTAGCCACCATTTTTTATGTTGAGTCACTAACTATCACATTAGCAACAAAAACCTATTCCTCATGAATCATGTAGAAATCAACTCACAAAGAACGTTAAGGCATACTATCATTTTTTCCACACAATATGCCCACTCTCTTGAGTAAAAGCATACATGACATTTCTAATGACATCATGAATGACTATTCACTAACCTTTGAACAGATAACATATTAAATGTGTGCCAAATATGTTTAACCCATGTCCACACTCACATGTGAAAAGACTAAATATCGAAAGTTGAATCAAACTGAAACAAAAATACAACGTTCAAATGAAAGTAGAATGTGCAATGTGGAACAAAGAGATAGATAACCTATTGGGAATTAGTGGGAGCCCCAATGGAATTCCAAGGTTTTGAATATGTGTGCTAAGATATGGGAACCATGGCAAAAAGTTCAGGAGAACACATGTTGGGAATTGGGTGTTACCTTTGTTAGAATCTTGGGTTGAAAGTTGATGCTCTACAATAAACGTTATTGAAACTCCGGAGGGATCAAAATGTGTTATGGGACTTGGATTTGAAATTGTAGTCACAATTGAAAGCTAGTGAATTCATGAGGAAAAAACCAGAGAGATATGAGCTTCAAAAGTTCATAACACATTAGGATATTTTGTATCTTACTTACTTAATTACTTACAATTTTGCGTCATTAAGTGGGCCAAACAACGCCCGGACCAGAACCCAATTGACGTTAAGTCTGATGAAGCAATTCAAATCTAATTGTTTGACATTGTACTAAGAATCTAGCAAGGATGCCTTGCTGCTGAAAGCTCAGCAATTCAGCCAAAGGTGTGATGGCAGTTAGTGGCAATGAACCTCTAAACCTCTCTCGAACACTTTGATAAGTAGGGCAAACCAACAAGAAGTGGTCTTCATCCTCAACCGCACCCAAGTTGCACAATTTGTAGTAACACTGTTGCACCGGCACCTTCACTGGCTTGACTTGCCTTCCTAGCTCAATCTGTAGCTTGTGATTCGCACAACGAAAACGTGCCAAGCTTCTCCTAAGTTGTGCATTGTTTACCTTAGAGAGGTATTCTTTGTACCCATACTGTGCTGAGCTATTCAACCCCAAATAGGCTTTCACTCGGCAGGAGTCAGCTGCAACCACTTGATGGTGTATAATGTATTGCCTTTCAGCCAACTGCTTGAGGCGAGCACATGGTGGTAGCTGATTGTTATCGATGCACAAATTGTACGTCAACAATTGTTCATTTACTTGTGTTAGCCAACAAGCAAGCAATTGACTCTTTCTACCCATAGCACTCTGGTTCCCGAATAAGACTTTTTGCCTGGCTGCAAGCAACTACAGTTGTACATCATAAGCTAGCCTGAGCATGCGATCCAAGTCTACCTCAGAACTGACACGTGAGAGAAAGCGCATGGTCTGTTGCCACCAAAATATTTCTAAAGGAAACCTGCCAAATTCTGCCAGCACGACGTAACTGGATGTCGTGGTGCTGACCCCCAATAATGACTTTAGAAAAGCCCGATGAACCACCTCTAATTGTTCGCATGCTATGTGATCTGACCATACTTCACACCCATAACTAAGCACTGTTTTGACTAGTGCATCAAATAGTTGGCATTGATGCTGGGTCAGAGATGCGCAGCTTTGCGCATTTGCGCTACAATGCAAAAACTATCTTTTTCCCTCACATTACTAATCGCTGTATTGTCGCTTGCATACCTTTTGTGTCATGCAGCTCAACACCTAGATACTTGAAAAAGTTTAATTGCTCTATAGCTTCGCCCTCATACTAAAAAGCCTGACACACAGATTTGCGTGCTTCAAACATAACAACCTTTGTTTTCTTGACATTCACAATCAACTGACGCTCACAACAAAAAGCTTGCAAGACATCCAGTTGCTTTTGCAATCCAGCAGGAGTGTGTGACATGAGAGCTAAGTTGTCTGCATACAAAAGCAAACGAATAGCTAGTTGTCCCAACATTGGTGGTGTGTCACCCTCCAAAGCATTCAGCCTTACTTTCTTCTACAAAGTTGTAAATGTTTATAATTGTTTGATTATCTTTTAGATTGGAGAATTATATGTTCCGTTGTTTGATTTCAGTAGAAGCATAAGGGGATTGTCTTAATTTCTATCCCCCTTTCTTTTTGGTGACAATACCTTCAAAAGGGTTTTGTGAAAATAAATTTAAGCACCATGATGACAAGGTGATAGTACAACAATGATGAATCATTCTTTATCCACCCAACATGAATCCATTGACACATGTCCATAGGTGTTGGTTCACTTTGGCTTTTAAGGGGAAAGGTTGGGGTCATTTCCAATGTTCGAACTTGGGTGGGCATTTATTAAACATTGATTCCAATTTTTTAATATTCCAGAATTAAAGAATTTGCCAGTTTTGGGTTTTTTGAAATATCTAAATCAAAGAATCATCAGTTTGATTTATTTCAAAAAAGTTTTAAAAACTTGAGGTTTTCGTGAAAGAACTATTACTAGAGAATTGACAATTTTATGTACATTTTAGATGAAAATAAATGTTGTCCCTTTCACCATAGTGAAGGTTTCTAGTCAAATTGACGAATCACACATTATTATATGGCACTATTTACATTCAAACCATTGGACAATAATTTATCGTGAAATTCTTTTGGTTGAGGTTGTCAATTGCCTTACCCTCAGGTCCCAAATTTACCTAAATTTAATAGCAAATTGTATCATGTTATGCAATTCAAAAATCTTGAAGTGCATGGAATAATTTGCTATAATGTGTCATGTTTGGCATCATGGCATCACTTTTTGATAATTCTAGATTATGATGTTAGGTTTGGTGAAATCAAATCTTGAGGTTTTGGTTAGCACAATGAAATTTTGTTGGCATTTTACAAAGAGGAAAAGACTTAGCATTCATGTGGGATTTGGGACACAATTATGGCTTGATTTCTGGGTGACAACTAGATATATCTAATTGTACTAATCTTTTGGCTGTTTTTTCATTTCATTTTAAAGCATATAGTTTCTTCCCTTTGGCCCAGCTATATAGCTGAAAGGAGGACAACATTTGCCAAAGCATATGGGACAAAACCGATGTGCTATTCAGAACTCTTCATGGAACATGTCTGGAACTTGGGAACTCTGTGCTGTGACCAGTGGACAGTCCACTTTCCACACCAAACACAACTTGAAAAAAAAACACCCTCTTCTTCCTCACTCACAAAAAAAAGAAAGGAAGGCCCCTTCATTGCAATTGCATTGGCGTGACTTCTCATTGATTGAATGAGAATTCTATTCCTAAAATTGGCTGCCACTAGTTTTGGCCTGGACTAATAGCCCTTCCTAAGACCACCCTACCAATTCAAGTGTATATTCGCATTTCCTATTTCCGTCTGCTATTCATCAGATGTCAATTTTTCAAATTTTTTCTTCTATTTTATGCTATAGTCATTGGCCAATGACTTTAAAAAAAATAAAAGGTCTCAAGACTTTAATGCATCTTATATTTTTTTTTTTAATTAATTTCTTTTTCGAGGTTTGAGACTACACAAATCTAAGACTAAAACTGAAGTTGTTATTTACCACTCCATAAAGGAAACTTACCAAAAGAGGATAAAATTTTCCAGAAGACAAAATATCCAAAAGATTGCATGAGTTAGTTAATTGTCACTTAGAATAGAGGTTGTCCAAGAGAATTTATTCTTCTCCTCCTTGCCCCTGCCACCCCTACTACCACCCCCCCTCTCCAAATTCTCAGACCCTTCCTCCCCATGGGCCCCTCACCAAGGGCAAAAAGCTTGGGCCTCTTGGGTGCATGCTGCATTGTCTCATCAGCTGAGCAGAATTTCTAAATTAAAAAATGTTCATCACTATTTTTCACCTACGCTAATGCACTTTCCGAAGAACACGCTACCCTCAGAAAAAAACAAGGCCCATCACGAGTGCGTGTTGAGTCTTCCCATTGACTGCACGAAATTTTTATTTCCAGAACTGTTGATCACGATTTTTGGCCTGGTCTAATGGCAGGGGCAGAATTTTGGAGGCATAGTGAATTGAAGCATTGCCTTGAAACTGCCAACACTAGATTTTTCCTTGATGGGACAAAATAGATACCTTGTTGTCCAATGGTTGTACTTTCAGTTCTGCCGCATCCACTTATAAGGTGAACCAATCGTAAGAAATATTCGTATAATGTGAACCAGTGGTAGGTTACATTCTAGTTGTGTAAATTAATAGTGGAACATTCTTGGGACGTGTATCGACAATGGGAAACACAAGTTATGCTCTAGAACATAGAACATTAGAGCATCTCTTTGCGGTGTTTGGTATCTGATCTTGCACAATAAAATTGGATGAAGAAAATTGCCCCTATGCTGGTTTTGTTCAAGAAAATGGTTTTAGGCATAATTGCATATGTTGCCATGGCTCACACAAGGCCTAACAACCATGTGCACCTTCAGAATGTAATAAATATGATTTGATTGGCCCATCATAATGATTGCTCTAGGTGGTTTGCTATTAGTTATCCCCCACCTATTTGATGTCCTTATTTCAGTTTTATGGGTTTGGTTACAAAAAAATGACCCCTTAGGAGGTCTTTTATTTGTCTTGACCCATTATCGAGCATTTTTAAAAATCATTGCACAAGTCTCTAGTTATGTCTTTCCATCACTAACAGATGATACCCACATCATGGGCCTTATGAGCAAGATTATCTTTTCCTTTTATCACCTTTCAACCCAATTAGCCTTAGTTGGGCTTAAGGTCAAGGTGTTAGAGTGTAGGCTTTGGAATCCATTTGGGATCTCTTCAAGCATAAAGATTCATAAAGGTTGCGCTTTGGTCATAGATGGCTTATGCATTTGGTCATGCTAATGGGTTCTTAAAACTTTGTTCTGCATTTTTTGAATGAAATTTTATTTCAAAACATGATGCATATCAATGATCTTCCTTTCTTGGGAGACACATAGGTTGCGTTGGGCATTTTGTCCTCGTGTGTCATTCATCCAACTTCTTATCCCATTCCTTTCTCCTTCCTTCTTGTCATTTTTGGCAAGTTTTCGCAAGATAATTATGTAAGTATGTTGGGACATTATGGGTCATAGGAATCTATTTAGGGCCCCTTTGTAGGACGTTAGGCCCGACTACCGACTCCTTTGGTGGTATAGGCCTTTTATCTATGGAGGATTATACCCCATCTTTTTTTCTAGGGAGTTGGGCTTTGGTGTTTCCATATCTATGATCCATGTTTCATATTTTCAATACACCCATTTTTGAAAGAACATGTTTTTCAGGTTGAAGGGAACTCACACCTCTTTCAATCATGCTTTCGTGCAACTTAGGATAGCCTTTCTCTCGTAATTAGAAATATGCACCCTTTTTAAAAAAGTTTGTCAATTACCAATGCCCCAAGTTTACAAGCATCTTTGATGGGCATTCATCAAAACACATCTTTTAGATTTATCTTGGAGGATGACTCCATTTCACTACAAGAAATCATGGTTTATTTGAGTGGGAAACTAAACCAAAAACTAATCATTTTGACATTTGGTCAATTTGACCACTTAATCATATTGTGTCACAACCTTGACCTTGAGTTCGTGACCAAGGCAGGGGCTTGCAAAGGTGCGAACCAAGAGTGAGCCCAGGAATCGCATTTCATATTCCTAGGAGTACAAAAAAATGTGAAGGGATGAACTCCCACACTCCCAAATGAACTCCCACTTTGGGAATTGGAGTCCAAATGGATTCCTGAATTTTCAGAGGGCAATTGCAGGGGTCAAAATTCATTGAATTGATAAATTCCTTATCATTGAAAATCTCTTGGAACTTAGATGTATTAAATGGGCTCGCATGACTCATTTGAACACTTAAAACATGAGTTATGGCCAAAAGAAAGGCTAGAAGTCAAATTAACAATTTGACTCCCGACCACTAAAAGTCGGGAATCGCCCCGATTTCCTTACGTGCACGTGGTGTGCCACATTCAATTGGAAAGCTCTCGATAAAAACTACAACTTTGCTTTAGACCTCACTTCAATCGGAGGTCTACACACAAAATTATGGACCCCCAAAGTTGCAAAAGTCTTAATTTTTGGGAATTTCAAGACTTTCACTTGGGAGTCAAGGGACAAAATGACATTTGGGTGCTGGTCCCTTGGCCAAGCATAGAGTATACTATAAGGGGAAGGTGGTGGCTTCCCCCAAGTCCGAGCCGTGGTGAATCTTGTGAGTTCGTGTTTGCCCGTGATTCGTTCATGCACCAAAAGTGTTTCAGCTACGCACTAACCAACCTATTGTTTAATTTGTGCAGGGCCATGTGAATAAGTGATTTGCTTATCAATCTTCCTAATCCCATCCTGCAACTCTAACATGCCCCTTTACTCTCGAAGTGTTATGAACTAAGGATCGTGCCCCAACTTTTTCTCCTTCCATTGTTTTCACCTTAGGATTCACATTTGAGTCCATCAAAGAGCTTGGGGGTGCATCATACTAGACGAGTCGATTTGAACACGTCCAACTTGACTAATGGTTTTTTTTTACTAATTAAATCGGACAAAAATTTGAGCAATTTAAAAAATTAATTCAAAAATAACTCAATTTGTAAATATAAAAATGTAAATAATAAATAAATAATAAATACCTACCTACCCACCCACCCATAACCTCTTACCTACTTATCCACAACTCATTTATGTATTATACATGTACACGCATGTACAATGTATATATACAAATATGCATACTTCACATAATATATGTTGATAATTAAACCTTGGTTTCCTTCGTTCCACATTAATGTCTTGACCATCAAACCACCCCATCACTTTGTAAAAACAATGTGATACCAAATGGATTTAACATGTATCTTTCAACTTCCATGAAATTTTTTGTCGATGTGTATAATAACATTTGAATTTCAATTTTATCATAAATAGGTTAATAGGGACCTAACTAAGTAAATAGGTAGGTACACGTGCCTACCTACCTATGTTTTTAAATGTTCATATTTACTTATGTAAACTATAAGTAAGTATATAGGTAGATACTAAATAGGTAGGTAAATAAATAAGTAAATTTGGTAAATTGTAAATAGATAGTAGTAAGCAAGTAGGACATAGGTAGGTAGATGGTAAGTAAATAGATAAATAGGTAGGTAAGACATAGGTAGCTAAAATAAATAGGACATAAGTAGGGAGATGGTAGGTAAATAAGTACGTAAAACATAAGTAAGTAGATGGTAGGCAAGTAAGTTAGTAGGTAGGACATAGGTAGGTAAATGGTAAGTAAATACGTAAGTAAGTAGGTAAAATGTAGGTAGGTAAGTAGGTAGGACATAGGTAGATAGATGGTAAGTAAGTAGGTAGGTAGATGGTAGGCAAATAGGTAAGTAGGTAGGACATAAATAGATAGATGGTAGGTAAGTCATAAGTAGATAGATGTAGGTAAGTAGATAGGACATAAGTAAATAAATGGTAGGTAAGTAGGTAGGAAGGTAAGTCAGTAGGTAGGTAAACAAATAGGTAGGACATAAGTATGTAGATAATAAGTAGTTAGGTAATTAAATAGGACATAAATAGGTAGATGGTAGGTAAGTAGGTAGGTAAGTAAATAGTGGGTAGGTAAATAAGTGGGTCCATAAGTAGGACATAAATAGTTAAATAGTAAATAGTAAGATGGGACATAACACTACTACAAAATCATGGTCTTTTAAGAAATTCAAATCGATTAACTTGTCATTTTAACTAATGGACATGTATATTTTGATTAAAGGCTAAAGGCTTGAATGACACATGTATGTGTTGACTGATCAATTTGACTATAGTTATTTATTTGACTAGATACACATAGTCAAATTGTACAACTTTAATCAAAATGGCTAATGGTCTTTAATCAAGTTAAATAGTTAATCAAGATGGCCAAAGAACTTTAGTCAAAATGACCAATGGTCTTTAATCAAATTGAACATTTAATCAAAATGGCCAATGATCTTCAGTAAAAATGACCAATGGTTTTTAGTCAAATTGAACATTTAATCAAAATGGCCAATGATTTTTAATCAAATATGACATGCTCTATTACCCTATGTATCTACCTTTTACCTATTCATCCACCTATTTATTTAATTAACTACTTGCCTACCCATTACCAACCCACCCACCTACCTATTATTTATCTATTGACCTATTTATCTATACTTTCTCACCTACCTACCTACATATGTTTTTCACCTTCGTACGACTTACCTACTTATTTACATATTATTTACCTACTTATCCACCCACTTACCTACTTAATTTTAACCACTAAATGTAACCACGATGTGTAACCACTATGTTTTGCCATTAAATTTAACCATCATGTTTGATTTAAATTTAACCACTAAGTTTAACCATTATGCTTAACCATTAGATTTTGGCATTCAATTTAGCTTAAATTGAATCATTAAATTTAGCGAGTAGGTATAGTTTAAATTTAGCCATTAAATATAGCCTAGGTTTAACCATTATGTTTAACCATTAGGTTTAGCCATTATGTTTAGGCATTACTTTATATCACTAAATTTAGCCACTAAATTTAATCATTATTTTAAATCACTAAATTCGACCACTAGATTTAGCCATTATTTTAAATCATTAAGTTTAACCATTATTTTAAGTCATTAAATTTCACCACTAAATTTAGCCATTATTTTAAGTTACTAAATTTAGTCATTAAATTTAACCATTATGTTTAGCCATTACTTTAAGTCACTAAATTTAACCACTAAATTTAAACATTATATTAAGTCGTTAAGTTTAGCCATTCTTTTAAATCACTAAATTTAACCATCACTTTAAATCATTAAATTTAACCATTAAATTTAATTATTATTTTAAGTCATTAAGTTTAATCAGTAGATTTAGACATTATTTTAAATCACTAAATTTAGCCACTATGTTTAACCATTATAATTAGCCATTATTTTAAATCACTAAGTTTAATCACTAAGTTTAAACATTATTTTAAATCATTGAATTCAACCATTAGGTTTAGCCATTATTTTAAAACATTAAATTTAACTATTAAATTCAGCCATTACTTTAAACCACTAAGTTTAACCATCAATTAAAATCATTAAATTTAACCATAAGGTTTAATTAATATACTTTAAATCACTAAGTTTAGCCATTAGGTCTAGCCAATACTTTAAAACATTAAGTTTTATCACTAGGTTTAACCATTATTTTAAGCCATTAAATTTAACCATTACTTTAAATCACTAAATTTAGTCGCTAAATTTAACCATTATTTTAAGCTACTAAATTTAACCACTAGGTTTAACAAATAATTTAAATCATTGTATTTAAATGTAAAATTTAAAAATTATTTTAAATCATTGAATTTAGCCATTAGGTTTAGCCAATAATTTAAACCATTAAATTTAACTATTACTTGAAGCCACCAAGTTTAGCCATTATTTTTAGCCATTATTTTAAACCACTGAGTTTAACCATTATTTTAAATCATTGAATTTAGTCACTAGGTTTAACCATTACTTTAAGCCATTGAGTTTAGCCATTATGTTTAGCCATTACTTTATGTCATTAAGTTTAACAATTAAGTTTAATCATTACTTTAAATCATTAAGTTTAGACATTAAATTTAGCCAATAATTAAAAACACCGAGTTTAGCCACTAAGTTTAACTAATAGTTTAAATCATTGAGTTTCGTCATTAGGTTTAATCATTACTTTAAATCATTAAGTTTAGACATTAAATTTAGCCAATAATTTAAGTCATTAAATTTAGCCATTAAATTTAAGTCATTAAATTTAGCCATTAAATTTAACTATTACTTTAAATCATTAAGTTTAACCATTAGGTTGAGCAATTATTTTAAATCATTAAATTTAGCCATTAATTGTCACTTAAGTTCAGCCATTATGTTTAATGATGTGAAATGAACATGTCAAATAAAAAAATTGATATAAATTGATCACCTTTGATAGTGTAGTCTATTGGTAAGGATTTTGTTTATCATTGGAAAGGTTTAGGGTTCAATACCTTATACTTACAATTGATGTACATGTTGAAAAGGCTAGGGTAGGTAGGTTAAACTAAGGTAATTAATTTAGGTAGATAGACTAAGCTAGGTTAAACTAATTTAACACGTACCTACCTAAATGTTTTTTCTTGACCTACCTTGACTTATTTATTACCTACCTACCTATTTACTTACCTAACTATCTATTAATTTTTAAATAATAATCTAGAAAATGATTTAATTTAAGTACAAAATTGACCCAATCAAATGGTCCAATATCCACCAATTAAATAGTTAATCATTTTATCAATCACCCTACTAATCAAAATGACAAGGTCCAATTTAATTGCTGGATTGCGTTAAACATGTACAAAATGACTTTTCCAAATTAACAAAATGGTTTTTTTTACACTTGTCATTTTAAAATATTTTTTTACTAGAAAACCCAATCAAAAAAACTATGGATTGTAGTAGTATGGGTAGGTAAATGGTAGGTAAATGGGTAGTTAAATACGACACAAGTAGGTAGAGGTAGGTAAGTGCATAAGTAAATATGACGTATTTAGGTAAATAAATAGGTAGGTAGTTTAGTAGGCATAGCAAATAGGTTAACTAACCAAATTAATATGGCTAATTTGACTAAGCATGGCCATTTAGTATGGCCAATTTAACTAAACCATGGTCATTTTGATGGACCACTTCAAATTTTGTCATTCTTGATTAGATGTACAACTTAACACTTCATTAAAATGGTCACTTCAATCAAAAAAACCATGTGTCTTTCATGCCCCACGCCTTTAATAAAAGTGAACATCATTTTGATCAACATGGACATCTTAATCAAGTTGAACCTATTGAAAAATCATGATATTTTATAATGTTTCCTTTGCTTCCAAACCCCACATTCACTCTTGTTCAAGCAAGGGGGCGCAATTATGAAAATAATCTTAAACACATTTGATTTTTTTAACTACCTTTGAAGGTTTTGGACACAATGGAAAACAATTACACTTCAAGGATTTCCATTTTTTTTAATCCACTCAAACATTCTTTTCTTTTGATTACACAATCTAAACTTTTAACATTCTACCTATCAATCAACACTTCCCCATATTACAAAAAAATCACATTAATGTAAAAGATAAATCCTTACCTTCACCCATTACCTCCCTTTTATACCCTCCTCATATCAACCACTCCATCTTGATCACACAGCAAGAGAAAAAATGAAAACCACACTCCATCACCAAAACTTAATTTGAACATCATCAAAACATGAATAACAACAAACCAAAGCTCATAACCTACAAATAACCAAAACAACCCAAAAATAAAGGAAAATCAATAGAAAAGCATTTATGGTTTTTTCAAACACCATAATCACCAACCGTTTCAAATTTTGGACTTTCTACCAATCACTTTCTATGCAACATTTCATCCATTAAGGTTACCTTTCATCTCGTTTACAATCAAATCACATTCACACTAAAGAACATTGGACACATGAGCTCCACATCACAATATCATGATTTAATATTTTACCTTTCCACCTTATTATGTTACACATGTGATCATTTTTTATACAAATCCTCTCTTTTACCATGTTTTACTAAACATAATAATATTTACCTATTTAAGTTCTAATACAATGACATGTTTGACAATATGCAAGTTCTTGCATGATTATTAATATATTGTGGCATAATGGGGTGTAATGAAAGCAATTTGGCTATTATTTTCAAAGTTGATAAGAGATACAAAATTATGTGATGATTCGATGAAAGCAAAAATGATTTTGAACAAAAAGAAAGTGAACACAAGCAAGTAGCAAAATTGATGAACATCTTTTGCATGAATGTGATTTATCTTTATTGTATTGAAGCCGATTGATCTTCACAAGTTTCCAAACCAAATTAATAAAGCTAAAAGAAAGACTAAAAAAATAATTCATTGTCAAAAGTCATTTTAAGACTTCAATACCTTCTAACACAATATCATTAACATAATTCAAAAATACTAACCAAGGTGGAAACACTATGTTTATTAAATTTCAAATTTCATTCACAACAAAATTAATTAGGGGAATCCAATGACCTTCAATAGCAAAGGTAATTGAGTTGTTAAGAGAATATATATGCAATAGAAATTGGAAGATGTCATAAACAACAAAATACCCTAATACTTTCATGGTGAGTGATTAAAATGACACGAATAAAAAAAATGAATATTGTAGTAGGCATGTAAGTTTGCCAAATTAATGTTCAATTATTATTATTTCAAAATTTTGGACAAAATCATTAAAATTTAATTAAATAATCAACAATTTTTTTGAACTTTTTTGGGTTTTTCGACAATTTAACAAAGTATCATTAAATGGTATTTCATTATGTCACATGTGACTATGAGTTGTTCAATGTATGAAAGTTTGTAATGATCGTTTAGATTTAATTTCAAAAACTTTTGACATTTTTAATTTATATTTAAAAAGTTTTCAATGATAACTTTTCAAACTATACAAAAATTATAGAATTTCTTATGAATGAATTAATTATTGCCAAACTTGTGTGCCTACTACAATGAAACACTACAAAGAAAGTTGGGATTTGGACCTCATTACCCAATTGTTATCATGTTTTGTTGAGTACTTACAACTAGTCAATTGGCACTCAAGAATGTGTTTGACTAGTTTCAACTAACTTCAAAAAATCATTACAACAAAATGAATCCATGTTTGTCAAATGATTTCACCAGATTTTGGATGAATTCATTAATCTCAGTGAAGAGGACCTAATGGGGATGCAATGAGTTCATTGAATTCATTAATCCCAATGAAGAGGACTTAATGGGGATGTAATGAATTCACTAGTCCATGGAACGAGGACTAGTGAAATACACCCACATCCTATAATAGTGAATTTTTCATGTCTCTCCAAAAAAAACTATAAAAGTGCTATCTTTGACAATTAGCTTTAGGCTAGAAGCTCATTCGTTTTTTCTTAGGCACTTTCCATTTGGTTGTGGTTTCAAATTCAAGGTGCAATAGATAAAGATACAACATGGACCTATCATCCACCCAACTAAGACTAGAAGCAAGAATACATGAAGTTTGAATCATTTGGGTAGGAAAAATTGGCAACTTTGTGTTGGGTGATTCTTGCCCCCTATTTGACCATTGTTATGAATCCACTAGAGCATAATGCATTAGCACACATGGTGTCATTCTTGGTATCCAAAACAACACAATGTTGGTCTAAATTTTTTTAAGGCAAAATTTTGTCACTACAATGATGATTGGTTTTTGGAAAATGGTCGAAAAATAAATAAATAAATAATTTTAGTCACCAAATTTCAAAAAACTTTAAAATATCACCATGTTTCTATCTTCAATTTCAATGGGGCAACAAACAACAAAGAACAATGCTTAGTTGTTTATTAATTTCATTTTTTGTTTGTAGCCAAATTTGCTTTAATCCTCTTATGGATGATTGCCACTTCAACTAGGTTACAAAACTGGAAAAAAACACACACACACACACACAAAAACTTGTAGTTGCATTCCCCAAAGGAGGTGAAGCAATGTTGGCCAACTCTCACTTTGTTCTCAGGGCCACTTTGGACAAGGTTCAAGGACCAAAAGCCTAGGGACCAATTTGAAACAAATTGAACTTTGAATTGAACCCTTCTTCATATATATATATATATAATTATTACACTATGCACTCTCTCTAGAAACCACCTTGCAAGGATCCACAAAACTAGCCATGTTAACTCTAAAATTGATCAAATAATGGGGGGAGCTACCGTGCTCTCAACAATGTCCTCAATCCATAGATGCATCTCAGCACTTACCTCTACTGCAAACAGATTTGAGACACAACAATGAACTGCTGAGATGAAAGAAATGCAAGAATGGGTATCAAAACTGGGATGAGCAGGGAGGAAAGTCTAGAATATGATACTCAAAAAGCATTCCGAAAACACTGAATAGTAGCAGCAGCACATATCATGTTCATATCCTGTCTTTGGCCAAAAACAACATCATCAACAACTTGGTGCAAACCAGAGCAATTGTGAATCCCAAGAAGGAATTGAGAACAGTAGTAACCTCAAAGACAAACAGCATGAGGGCGATCAACTTTGATGGAATCTCAAAGAACAAAAGGCTCTGCTCCATGACTGAATTGCAGATGGCTATGGATTGTACATTCCATGAAATAGCACCACCACCACCACATATCATGTTCATATCCTGTCTTTGGTCAACAACAACAACATGGTGCAAACCAGAGCAATTGTGAATGCCAAGAAGGAATTGACAACCATAGTAGCCTCAAAGACAGACAACATGCGGGTGATCAACTTTGATGGAATCTCTCAAAGAACAAAAGGCTCTGCTCCATGACTGACTTGCGCATGGCTACTATGGATTGTCAAAGAGCCTGTCTTGTCCCTCCCCTGAAAGCTGTTGATGGAAGGCTCAAAGAAACATGTCTGCCAGAACTACCTCTGCCTGCTTGATACATCGTCAAGTCTAATGATCTCTCTCCCCTTGGTCTCCCCATCTGTCCAGTTCTCTGTCATTCTCCGGGTCCAGACATCTCCATATCAAATCCACACAAGAGGGGCCATCTTCCTCAAAGGAGTCCATGAACCCCTTTTTCTAAATCTTCCTCCTCCACTCCGCTCACCCATTGTCTTCAAACCCTTGGATCCATGCATGCCTCACTCTCTTTAGTGGATGGAATCTTCGCCCAGCCCTTGCATTTTTTCCCTCTCTTTCCTCCTTCCTTGGTACCATAACGCTTCGGCACAGGATGACGGAGGGAGATGCAACGACCAAGCTCCGTGCGCATGGAATTGGCACTGCTGATGCTGTGCGTGCTTCTGCATAAGAATAGGATTAGGGTTAGGGTTTATCCGTAGCATATAGCTTCAGCTTTCTCTCATCAGTAGTCATCCCGCCTGCGACTGAAAAAGATTCTGGAGCTTCATCAGTAGAGTAGTGTTGCAGAAGAATTAGTGCAACAACAATCACCTCTCCTCTCCCCGGTGTAGAAGTCTCAAGTCGTGGGGTTTGTTTTCTGGTAATCCTCTTCTTTCGGTTTCTTGAAGAAGAAGAAGAAGATGTGATTGAAGATGTTTGCAGCAGCAGCAGGCGAAAGGAACACAAACAGATCGAGAGATTTGCTAACTAGAAGAGGAAGAGAGAGGAGCTTTCAGAGGAGGAGCTTACAATGGACAGCCTTGTGGATTCACACCAGAATTTGTACTATCGAGCAACAGTAGTTTCCTCTCTAGAATCGGGAGGATCAGCGGACAACGATGAAGGTGAAGAAGAAGGTCGTCACCACGAGCATCAGTATCAGAACCAGCTACAGGATCATGATCCTCATCTAAGCGAGACAAGAAGCGGAAGAAGAAGCCGCGGCGACGCGCATTTTATGGACGACAACAATGGCCACAGCCTCATCTCCATTGATGAAGGAGAGACTGTAGTGTTTGGACTGCCACAGGGAGCTAGGATGGGAAGAATCTATCGAAAGAGCAACTGGAGTCTGGAGGAGATGCTGGCACTCCAGGTTGCAAAACGCCAAGATCGCGAGCGCCATGGCAGCAATAACAACAGCCATCATAATCATAGTTTGAAAGCAACAACGGCTGCTGTTGCACAAGAGCGATGGAACTGGATCGAAGACTACTGCTGGGCACTCGGGGTTCAAAGAAGTGCACAACAATGCCTTGACAAATGGGAAGCTATTTCCACCGCTTTCAAGAAAGTTTACAACCATGACAAGTTGTTCTCCTCCTCCTCCTCTGCAGCTGCAGCCGCAGCATCATCCGAGGTGCACAAGAAATCCTCCTCCTCCTATTGGCAAATGTCAGCAGAAGAAAGAAAGAAACACAAGCTTCCAGCCAATTTCCCAAGGGACCTTTTTATGGCGCTCATGGAATGGCAAACCGGCAAGACCAGCAGGAGCAGTGTGGATCCTGGCGAACTCGTCGTTGATACATCGACACCAGTACCCATTGCAGGTTCTTTTGTTTTTCCCTTCTGATGATGAGCATCTGGGTTTAGGGTTTATCAGTGATGGGCCCCCAATACCTGAGGTCATCACTGGCTTCGTCAGAGAGCACTAGTAGAACTTCTTCTTGTTGCATCATCATCCTGATTCTAAGGGTTTTGAAGTTGCTGTTGCATCAACCTTCCTGATTCAGAGAGTTCCTTTGAGCTTGTGTGAGGTATGATGACAGAGTAAGGGGATCTTCTTCTTCTTCTTCCTGATTCAGAGAGTTCCTTTGAGCTTTTGTGAGGTATGATGACAGAGTAAGGGGATCTTCTTCTTCTTCTTCTTCTTTGTGAGTTTCAGGAACTTCAATGCTACTCCTGTGCAATCTTTTACATCCTGTGGTGCAGTGGTAGTGGTCTTACACTCAATTTGCTGCCGCATGCCATTTTGGTTTTGGTTCTGTTTTGTTTTGTAATGGCAGGCTTGCTCATCTGCATGTGCATGGCAATTTTATTTGAGAATCTTGCAGCTAGACAAAACTATGCAGTGTTGGAATGCTTGCTGCTATAAACATGTGTTTGTTGCATCTGGTGCAGATCTGACAGAATCAGATGATGAGAGTGATGATGACATTAGTGGGCCTAATCGGACAATGGGCAAGAGGAGGAAACTTGGGGGCCCAAAGATTGAGGCAACACTGGCCAATATTTTGGAGCACAACAGCCAAACGGTTGTCGAGGCAATGATGGAATTAGAGGAAAGACAAGATAAGCGGCATAGAGAGGACCTGGAGCTAGAGAAAAGAAAACTAGAGATGGAGAAAGAGAATTTCAGGCATATGATGAAACTCAGCACTGGTTACATCAGTGCTCTCAACAGCATTGGTGATGGCCTCAAGCAACTGAGTGCTGTCCTTACCGATAATGCTCACTCACTACACTTCCCACAAGCACTGTAGCAGCTCGAGATTGGGTCCCAATTCTGTCCAGATTGTGTAGGTATTGTGATATGCAGCATGAGCTTTCATGTTAACCATGAGGAGTTTTTGGATCAAGATTGAGTTCCACTTTCTTTGTAAAGTTCTTGTATGGGTCCGGATTGTTTTTTGTCCAGATTGTTTAGGTCTTGTGATATGCAGCATGAGCTTTTCATGTTAACCATGAGGAGAAGTTATTGGACCATGAAGAGTTGCATTGTTGTAGTGAGGGTGTTCTCTTGCCTAGAAGTGAGATAGGGGGGAGGGCTTGTACTTTTACATATTTATTTGTTTAAGAGGAGCAGCTGCTGCTGCACCTGGATTTCAGACGACTTGAATTGTGGAACATCAATTCATGTTGAATTTTGATGAAATTGAAATTTTTTGCCTTCTCTCTTCCATTGTACTGAATCTTTATTGGGCTTGCAAATAAATTTGTAAAGGAATTTCTAGCATTTTAGGTGGGTTTAATTTAGGGAGGGTATATTTCATTTCAATGAGAGTTCTTACAATTTGTAAAGTTCCCGCCACCAATTTGTCATGCAGGTTTATCTTGGCCATTGATTCTACATCTATATTGTTTGATCTCATGTGTTGGCCTCTTTCTTTATGATGGGGATGGTGAGGCCCTCGTTGAGGGCTTTAGCAGAATTGGGTCTGCACTTAACTATTGTCTCATGTGGACCCTTCTCTTAACCTACATGAAACTTTTGTCATTTGACATGATGGTCTTGATGACAATGGCATGGGTGAGGGCATTAGCAGGAATTGGGTCTGCACTTGACTATTGCATTGTGCATACATTCTCTGGTAATGCCCTCATCTTGGGCTGTAACTCATAACCTGTATCAAACCTTGGGGTAGGGCATGCCATTAGCTATGTCTGGTTGAAGGGGAGTGAGTGGCTGGCTTCTCAGTGCTGTCAATGACCAGTTATGTCTGATAGCTGGCTCAAGCTGCCCAGTTGCAACACGAAATCTTGCTGCCCCTGTAGCTTGATTATATGTGGTAACCTTGCAGCTCTGGCCAGTTACAGAGTACATAAAGGAATGTCATCTGTGGGAAAGCCATGATCCTAATGGTTGAACTGGAATGGTTGAATTCAAAGCTCAATGTTTTTATTTCAATGGGTTACTGTGGTTCACATTGTTTTTAATGCTTCCCAATGTGTTGATACCAATCAACACATTGATGTGAAAAGGATTCCTTTTAGCTCAGCTAAATATAGATACAATACATGCCCACACTTTTGAGCAAGAAATATGTGGGCAAATTACTATGCTAAGGAACTAAACCCTAAACTACAATGCTAAATTGGAGAATATCTTGAGTGCACATTGTAGGCCAATGCGAATTGATCCCCACATTGGACTCATGGTAAAAACCTCAAAACCCATTTAAATTGCTTATAAATATTCTAAATATTTATGAATCTCATCTCCCATAGACTAAATCAGGATCCTGGAGTCAAAATCTATCATTTTTGGGGGCCTAATATGGTCATTTAAATGGGTTTTGGGGTTTTTGCCATGATCCCAATGTGGGGTCAATTTGCTCTGGCTCACATTGCATAACACCTCATTGTTCTAATAGAATAAATTCATTAATTAGTTTATGAGAACCATTGGAGACAATTGATTGTTCTTACATTTGTGAGAACTGCCTGAAATTACTCTTGATACTCTAGATGATTTTGAAAGGATCGGGTTGGTTCTTACAATCTATGAAAACATCAGATTTTTGAGCATCTTGAAGCTCATTTGGGCAGTTCATTTGGTGAAGTAGGCTCTCCCATTTTGCAAAATAGCCAAAGAGCAAAATAGCAATGTGGAATTGGCAACTTGGGAATGCAGACCTGGTAACAGGGACTTGAGAATTGGGCAATTTGGACTTCACAATTTTGGCAAAGTGGAGTTGGCAAACATGAAATTTTGAACTTAGCAAAATAAGCAAGCAAATGGTATTTCATACCTCACTTCTCATTTATGGATGTGACTGAGCAACCAAACATACAAAGGAAAAAAAAAGTGCCAATGCTTTACGGGTGCTAACAATGTGGATGAACCTTTTTTATCAAATGTGATTTTCATCTCATGTCCACTAACATTACATTGCATTTCTTTTTCTTATCCTTTTAGTTATTCTACATGGCTGGCAAATGTTTCAAACCCATGGGTGTTTTTACTTTACAAAACTAATATATGTTTTAGATTTATTGTTACCAAAAGGAGGAGGGTAGGTAAGTAGTTTGGAGTGGGAAAAAAAAAAGGGATATATGGCAAAATCATTATATAGCATATATGCATTATCATATTTGCAATGCATGTGGTTACGATGGATTTGTTCAAATTACAAGGACAAACAATTGTGTACATGTTTCTTAGCATTTTATTTGTGTTCATTACAATAATTAGCTTGAACGAATTCTTATTGTATGTTCTTTGAATCCTTTTAGATTTTAATATTATTTGTTATTATAAAAATGCTTTGAATGCATTTTTACAGCTATTGATTATTATAGTAACCTAGCAAGTTCAATACTTAAAATTATGGGAAAAAAATCAGAACTTTTGAAAATTTACAAGTGTGTACTTAAAAATTTTAAAAATACTTTAATAATTTTTAATGATTATGTCAAAATCTTAGATAAACTATATTAAGTATTCAACATCAAAGTGTTAACCTATTAGATTATTAAGGTAGTTTCATTTTATGTTATGAGCTTAATCTTGAGCTTGTGACCAAGGCTAGGGCATGAGAAAGGTTGCAGATTAAAAGAGTGTTTTGAAACCCATGCACTCTCTCACAAGTGTGAGAGTGTGTAAAGGAGATGAGTCTCATGATGCATTTTCTATCGTGAACCATTTTGGAATTGAAGTTTGAAATTGTTTTAAATCTTTGAAACAAAAATGCAAATAACAATGTTTGTCTGAATTAATCCTTTTTAGACCACTAGAAAAATCTTAAACGGCAAAGGTCAAATTGGGCTTTTATTTTCATTTGGAGATCTAAAATATAAGTTATGACCTAAAGAAAGTTTGAGAAGCAAATTATCAATTTGACTCCCAAGCATTAAAATTCAAAAAACAAGGATGAAATGACCTTTGATTGGACAATGTGGTGCAAGGTAGTAGAAAGATACGATAAAAATACAACTTTTCAATTTAAAATTCTTCCATCAAAGCTTATGTTGGAATTATGACCTCGCAAAATTATAAAATACACAATTTGAAAAATTTCAAGATTCTTTAAGAATTTTAACCATTTTAGTATAATCCTTGCTACCAATCACATAGTATGTTATAAAAAAAGAAACGATGATTCCTCCCAAGTTCGAATTGTTTGAATTTAAATGAGTCCAAAGTAAGTTTGTGACTTAATTTGACTTCAAATGCACAATTTGCCTTTTTTTCTTGGGTTGTGCATATGAATGAGCTTATGAGGTCAATGCGAAGATCTTTTACCAATTTTATTTTAACTTTTACACATTCCTCTTGTCTTAATGTGCGAAACTAAAAAGCTTACTTAAAGCTTCCAAATTTTTAGTAATGCATCATTTTTGAAATTTTACCCCAATACCTTGTAGCAAGGTTAAGGGCATGTCATTTTACTTTTGTTAATTTTTTTATGAAATGTTTGAAATTTCACAAGTTCATGTTTGCACTAATATTAACCAATCACAAACAAAATGTTAATTATCAACCTGATTATTAACAAGGGTACCAATAACCTATTAGTTAATTATTTATTTGTTTGAAAATTGATAAATAACATATTCAATTCGCATATATCATTCAAGAATTGATCTTTATGTATTGGTTTTCAAATTTTAATAACATACCAAGATCATTGAAATTTCATCCAAGTAGGTTATCAATCTTAAAACCATAAACATTGTCTTGATAGAATATGAATAATAATAGACGGGCTATAACTTACTACTGTAGTACCTTGGTAGTTTTGGCATTAATGTACCGAATAATTAATATAATCTGAAGATTCTGACTCGGCAATTGAGTTTTTGATTTTGAAAATTTTGCCATATAAGGATAAATTTAATAAAAGTCTTAATACTTTCACTAGTATCATGTTGTGCTTTTGGTTAGATTGATGAAAGGTTTTACTACTTCATTGAACTAGTCATGGGTTCTAATCTAACAACTTGCCTTGATTGAATTTTCAAGATTTTTGACATTCATTACTATTTTTTTCTGAAAAATCCAGCAAAAACGATATATATATAATTTGTGTGAAAATTGCCCATGTACTACGTTATGTCCCCAAATCAACGCCCTTACCATTAGCACAGGCCAAAAATGGTGACGAATAGTTTTGAAAATAGAAATTTCATGTAGCAAATGGAAAGGTTCAACATGCATTCATGATGGGCCCTATTTTTTTTTGTTGTGGGTAGGGTGGGGGGAGTTTTTTTTGTTTTTTCCTTATTCCCAATGTGTTCCTAACATGTTTTCATCATGTTTCCTTTAAGTTCCCCAAGTTCCCAAGTTATTCTCTAATACATTCTTAATAGCACCTCAATTTTATCCCATATGGTTTACCCAAAGTTCAACTCTCATGTATATAAATTGAAAAGGTAGGTTGTTGGGGAATACATTTGTTTATATTTTGCAATTGGGGGTCCAAAGAAATGCTTCCAAATGGGGGAGTGTTCAATGCTCCAAAAAAACTACCAATGGGCCAATGAATATGGCTCTTTCAAAAAAAGAAAAAAAGTTATGAGCACACCCACGAACTAACAATTTTCAAAGCAAGTATTTGAAAATTGACATTCATGCATAGCCAATGAATATTACCCCAAAAAATCACCAATCGAATAGACAATCCCAAGGGTATTACTTGGACAATGAAATTGATAATTGATTGGTCTAAATTTCCCAAAAACTTTGATATTATATCATGTGTGGTTCAAAAATATTTAAATAAAAAAAAATGTACTTAGCCAACTACGAAAAAAAGGAAATAACCAACCAACATTAATTTGCACTACCAATTGCACAAATATTTATCTTTGTCCATTTTGTAATGTGCCATACTTTTATAAATGTTTTTCTTTCCCCCACTTGTACATGCTTATACTCACATGGTATGTATGGGGAAAATGATGAAATATTTACCCAAGGTTGCTTTAACCATATGAATAGAATATGTATCTTTCATTTATCTTTATTCAAATTAATAATTTTATGAAGCCTATATACACTTACCTTTACTTGGTTTGGAATTTTTTTGAAGCCTACATACCTTTACATGGTTGACGTTTTTTTTTTTGGAATTTTTTATTACCCTAAAATTTATTATAAAAATTAAATATTAAAATTGATATGTGCACCCAACATTGTCATGGAAAGTTTTCAACATATCATATATCATATTTTACTTTTTTATTTATTCTTCACCTTATGCATCAAAAGTTCAAAATTTTGCCACCATGGGTTAGATTTTGAAATCATTAATTTATTTATATCTATTAAATAAATAAATCTCAAGAAATCAAAATATTTGAAACATTATTATAAAACACATTTCACAAGCAAAAACGAATTAGATTTTATTTATTGAAAAAATGTATTCTGAATTGTTCTTGTTACATAAAATTAATGACCTCCATGCCATTAATTCAAGTATATTAAAACTCCTAGAAGGTAACACATCCCAAAACTAAATATATCAAAGTGGGTTTAGTTTCAAGGTTCATATGGAACCCAATTGTGAAAATCACTTGGGGGTGACACATTGTGTAAAGTTTGAGATCCATGTGCATCAAATGACCATTTTTAAGGGGGTATTAAATAATTGTCCAACCTATTTTTATCACCATATTATTATTTAATTTTCTAATATTTTCATATAAAAGCCACCCTATATTAATTATAATTCATTATTTCATATTATTATATATTTTATATTATAATTAAATTGATTATTTGAATAGAATTTACCCTATTTTTAACTAATTAATTTATAAATTTTACCCAACCACCAATATATTGCACCCTATATTTTTACTCACATAATTTTTTAAAAAATTTTACTAATGTCCCCCTCGGAAAATTCATTAAAAAAATATTAATTAATTTTTGGAGATGAAAAATAATTTTAAATTCATTAACTTTTGCTATGTTGGTTAAAAATTATAAAATGAAAAAATATGCACATAACATTGTTGAAAAGCAAAACAAACAAAATGCTTTCATATGTAAAAGAAAGGTTCCCAAGATATCCTTACCTATGATCTAGGAACCTCACTAGCATGATGAATGGAAAATAGGACCTAATGGCAACCCTTTTGCTTGGGGTGCCATTAAGCCCTTCTTGCTTTCTACTAACTTTTAAACAAAATGCAACCTAATGATAGTCCTTCTCTTAGGGTTCCCATTAAGTCCCATTTCACTTTCTAATGACCTCACTAACATTCCAAGAGCATGAAATGACTTAATAAGTTTTGAACTTTTTACTTATTTCCTACTAGCATCATTGGCATCTTAGGGACACCATTAAAGACCTTCTTGTTATATAATAATAGTTTCATTACAAATTTTAAAACAAAAAATGAACACATGGAAACATTAACGGTAGCCACCTTTTTTTCCTAAGGGCTCCATAAACTCATTTCTTATTTTTTATCACTAGAAGAAAAAGGCCAATCTGTGACCAATACATTTGAAACTCCCTACGACTATTTGGTTTTGCAACTAAATTTTTGCCCTTTATAACTAAAGTGTTGACATCAACTAAATCACCTAAGATTAGCTTGCAATTAGTTTGTGACTAAATTGTTTTACATCTAAATATGGGTTGGATTTATCATCCAAAAATAGACATTTAAAATTCCATTAATCACAAGTGAAATCATGTTTAGTTGTTGTTAACATATTTTCATAGTTTAAATAATTATTTGATTTATGATTCAACTTAATATTCATAACTTTTAATTTATATTTCAAATTAGTATTCAAAATATTTTTAGTATTTTTATTATAATTAAATTCATTGATATGGTTATTGTAATCATATTAATTTCATTAATTAAATTAGTTATAATTTCAAATAAATTACATATATTCAAACATAAGCTATTATACTAAATATTTTTATATTTTCAAATTAAAAATAAAAATACAGTAATTAATGTATAATTACTGTAAAAATAATAATAACTACACATAATTTATAATTGAACTTAATTATTCATGATTTTAATTTTTAAAAATAAAATATTTCTACTATAATTGAATGAACTAATTTAATTTCCATAATTGTAAGAATTATATTCGAATATACTATAATATTTAATTATGTACCTACAATATATAATTGTTATTGCGTCATAAAGTTTTTAAATATTTTACTAAAAATTTCAAATAATTATAATAAATTATTTTAGTTATTTTATATTACTACTTATTTAAAATGAATAAATATTATTAGAACATAAAATTTAAAATTGATTAAAATGATAACAATGTAAAAACTAACTATTGTATTTACAATGTTTATATTTTAATGATGATAATTAAATTTCGTATGCATAATTGAAAAGTTATCATTGCCCTATAAATAAGATTTTTATTTCAAAATTTTATAATGATCTTAAAATGATGAACAATGTTGATGTAATTATTGTATTTAAAACCAAAGATACATTAAATAATTGTATGTATCATTCATTATTTACTTATTTTTAGTATTTTTTAATATAAAAAATAAAATTTTATCTTAGTAATTATTATTCTATAGTAACATAAAATCATTGTAATTATTTAATTTATTTGTTAGTTAGAATTACAATACTCGCAAAATTAATTTATAATTAGAAATAATAATTATAATCTATAATCTATAATTTATAAATTTATTTCCTATCTAAGTTTTTAGAATAATCATAATTGAATTTTTGAAAATAATGTTATGACCATAACTACATGGATTCTAAAAAATAAATTAAAATATTTATTTCTTGTAGTTATTTATCCATAATACATCACTTTTATAAATTATTATATTTATTATTTATAGCTTACATTAAATAATTATTGTTACAACATATACTTTTATATATTATTTATATTCTTATAGTAAAATAGATCAATTACTGTAATTAGTTTTACATTACTTTAAAATCATTATTATTAGTTTAGATAAGAATTAATTATATGATATCCATAATTATTTTATAATTGAACATAATTATCCACAATTTGTAATTTATAAGTTTAAATCTGAATTAATTTTTTGGAAAAATCATAATGTAGTTAAAATAATGATTGTAATTGCAGGAATTATTATACAATATCTTTTTTTAACTAATTACTTATATATGATCAATATTTTTACAGTAACATCACAGTAATTAATAAATATTAATGGATGCTCAACAGATTATTGTATTTATATCTATTAATTACGAATAGAAAAAAAGTATTTGATGAATAACAATTTTTACAATAATAAATGTAATTATATGGTAATTACAATAATTAGTTTAGTGCTAATTTTTTTAATAAATAATTTGTGTAGGAAATTATTTTCTAATAGCAATTATTAGTTATTTATTTTAATTTGAAAAAATAACTAAAATATTTATTTTTAGTATATAATAATTTTTGTTTACAGTAATTATACTATTTATAATTTGACCAGGTTTTTTTAAGTAAGGAATTATTTTAAAATGTTTAAATTATTTATTTATCTATGAATTATGTATTAACAACTTGTGAGTAACTAGAAAGCTAGTTAGTTAAATATTAAAAGGTTATTAGTTATTTAAATAGTTGATAATGAATACTTAATATTTGTAGTGTATAATGTATATTTTAAATATATGTTAAATTTAATCATTATTAATTAAATGATTATCTAATTATCTAGTGAGCATGTACTTGAATTGTTTAGAAATCTACAATTAAAAAACAAAAAAACATGATGAAAGTTCTGAAGTTGCATCTTAGTTTGTGAGAAAATTACAACTTCAAAATTTATCCCATATTGTTTGTTTTCCATTCCTATTTAAAACACTATATAAACAAGAGATGTGGTCATCCAATTTTCACATTAAAAAAAATGTGCACAAAGGATGAGCCAATTAAAAGGCTTAAGTCAAAACAAAAAGAAAAATTATACACAATTTTAAACTACCAACCTCCCCAACCTACTTATCTACCTTGTTAAGTAGGTGTTTAATTGACTTATCCACCTAAGTCAACTTATGTAACTACCTACTTAAATACCTACTTAGGTACCTACCAACCCAATATTAATATATTGTATTAAATTCATTTTAAAATGTCGCGTGGCATATTTACATTGGACCACATGTTATAATATAAATCATCTAAGTATGTGAATTGAATGGCCCAGGTTATTTTCAAAATAATAATAATATGTATTTTTAATAATGAAGTATTGGGATACGTGGGAACACATCATTTGCCCTCAATAGTGACGAAAAATAGTCATATCTTAGTTGCATGTGACAATATGTATACAATGGAGTCAAAGGATGAACTTATATTTGTTGATTTTTTTCATCCAATACCCCTTATTGTTTATAACTAATATTACATGTGATCTATCCAAGGCGATTAAAGGGATTTTAGTCGCAAATGTTGCTTACGACTAAAATTTAATTGTAGATACTAGTTGAAAATAAGTGTTTTTCTTTTAATGTATAAACCTTGCTAACATCTCAAAAACAAAAAGAAATTTAATGAAAGCCCTAGTGGGAATCCTCTTCAAGCTCTCATTAAATCCCCTCCTACCTTCTACTAACTTTGCTAAAATCTCCAAAGTTATAAAGGATTTAACAAGAACCCTAATGTGAATCAACCTTTCTCTTAGGGCTCCTTTTAAGTATGTTTCCTACCTTCCATTAAGTCCTTTCTTGCTTATGCTCAAGGCTTTGAAAGTAAAAAAAATCTAATGAAAGCCATGTAAAAATGAGTTTACATTGTAAAAACATAGGATTATTATTTTTTGTTATTTTTTTACATTGTTAGACATAATATTTTTGAGAAAAATACTTTCGACATTAGAAGAAAAAACTATCATTTGTAATCAATTTTTGCAACTAAAAATGTTGTTCTATTATATGAACATGCAAAACATAATAATTATCTTTTACCATATAAATCACAAAATGTTTTTGTCATATACATTTATTATAAAAAAATTATTTAAAAAAATTTATATAAACATGCAAAAGTTATGATGAGTGGAAAAAAATTTGTGTTCATTTTTTTATGTTGGGTAATGCCCTAGTCTAAGGGTGGGTCTTGACTTTTAATGTTGCCTTATTTTGAAAACTTCACCTTACACAATGGATCACATTTTTTAGGCTTTTTAGATTTTAAAAGATGATCTTTTCAAAAAACATTTTTGATTTTGAAAGAAATGCTAGTTTTGAAGAAACCAAAACATTATTTTTAGTTAAATCTACCCTCAAAAACCCCTTTATGTCAAGGAAAATGCCCCTAGGACATATTTTACATCAAGTTCACCTTTAGGTTTTTGTTTTAAAAGTTCATTAAGATGTAGAACATGCCTTAAGGGGTGCTTTCTTTAGTGTGTAAAACATTGTAACTTTTTTTTCTTTGTATTTTTTGGTCCTTCACTTGCACCAACAAAACATGTTTCATGGATAGCATGGAGGAGAAACTTCCAACAAGTGAAAATTACTTTCCACAACTTGGAAATTACTCACCAAGCTATCATTTATTTATTTTTAAAATTTAAACATTTTAAAAATATTTTTTTGTGTTTTACGTAGTAGAAAGGTCTAGGTTTAGACCCCCCAAGGCTAATCAAATCTAGAAGGGTCTAAACCCAAACCTTTATCCTATACATAAATTAACTTTTTATTTTTTTATGTATTTAAAAATTTGTCCTAGCAAAAGAACCCTAGGGTGTTATGTCGAAAGAGATCCTCTATAACATAAAAAATAAGGGTTGACACATTCCCCAATTGCACAAATCAATGATGATGAAACAAAAGTACACAAATTCAATAATAGTAAATTATTCAAAATAATGTAGATATCACAAATAATATGTACAAGACTTGATGTTTAATCAATGCAACCTAATCTATGGGTCTTCAGGGATTAAATTGCTCCAATTTCACTTTGTCATGTGTGTTAGTTTAACTACTTAGTTAGGTCCTAGTTAATTAAGGATAAATTAGGTTAATTAAATTAATTAATTAATCTCAAATTAGTTCAAGTATGAATGGGGTTTAGGATATTTGTCATGGGATATAATCCCATATTGTGTGACCTCAAATCACTTTTGGTGATTTGAGATTTTAGAACATAGTTTTTGTTTTACAATTTTCTTTGTTATGTAAATGTTTTGCTTTTCTATGTTTTGGGCTTGGATTCATACGTTGTTACAAGTGAGCTAATTTTTGAATCACCAAAAGTCTAACTAGTTGTTTTTGTGCTATAACTATGCTAAAGTTGTTTAACACTGAATTTTTTATTTTTTATTGTGTGTGTTATGCACAGGATTTGGTTAACAGTAAGTGTTAAGTTGTTAAGTGTTGTTTATGTTATTACATGTTTATGTAAGAATTTTGCTCAAGGTGCAAACATTGTTTGTTTTTAAATCTTGGTCTACTTCACTTAATGATGCCACATATGTCAAAAGATCATGAACCATGGGCAACAAATGATGGAAACCATGTTATGGTTCCAAATATTAATGAGATGATTTCCACAATTGCAACAGTGATATGGGCTAGTGCGTGGGTGCTAATAGAAATTAGATCCTCAATGTGGTGAGGCTCAATGCTAAATGTGACTCCCATAATCATTTGTGTTGACAAACACAATTCCCAATCCCATGGGGGCATCAATTTTTAATGGAGTGTCAAAGAAAGGGCCTAGTTATATTCTTAAGTCTAAAGCACCCACAAGTTTGATGGGGGCGGCCAAAGTAATGTGTCAAGCATCACTATTTTTTGTTAAAACATTGGCCATTCCAGGTATTCAACTAATAATCTTGTTTCGCTTGGTGGTCACTTATGTGAAAATGGTGGAACAACAAATGCAATGGTTAGGTTAGAGGACATTTTTGTTCTTCCTATAATTACCCATCTAGTTTTTTAAGCCAACTACACGGAGGTGTCCAAAGTTTAACTTGAATCTTAACATGCAACTATGGCCAAACTTCATGACCTTCCAACACGACTAGCCATTTATTGAACCAATGTTATTCTTGCGGTTGTGGTCATGTACAATGAGGAAGGAGTGTTTCAATTGAGGGGGACATCAGCATGATAGTACCAACCCCTTAAGGTGTTGTTGGATTCTAGTGTTCAACCATTGATGTTGGGCAAAACTTTTGTTGATGGTCTTGGTTTGATCGATGCTAATTTTGACCCATGCCCATATCACATTTTGACATCCATGGATGGGTTAAAAAAGGCACGAAGGTTAACCAAGTAGGAGATTGTAATCAAGGTTAATCCCAACAAGCCAACATATTACACTACTATGCAAGCCCAAACATTGGTCACGCATGTTATATCCTATGAGGTGTTGGTTGGACGTGTGGTGTTGTACCCCTTAGGGGTTACCATTGCTTTTTGGGAAGAAACCACATACTACTGTTTAGGTTGGCAAACAAAAGCTAATCATAAGGCTTCATTACCAATGAGATTCATTGGGGGATAAGTAAGAAAATTTAACAAGTTAATTATGTTGGTTGGATTTTCAGGCTTTCCACATGGACTTGAGTTATTGGAGGGTAATGTCCATGACTAGGATGCACCTCTAAGTGGTGAATTAACAATGTCAAGGCCATAGGGGATGCCAATCATTCAAGTTTTTCCATTGGATCTTAGGCCACCATGGGGCACATTGATTGAACTCCAAGCATTAGCCAATCACTACATTCATCAAGCTTGGCATACTTTGTCATCACCAAGCCCACAATCACCTATGAACCTTGGTAAGGGGCCTTTAGGTTTAAGCCCATTGGATATTAGGGTTATTGAGTGGGATATTCCCAAGGATGGGATATGCTTACTTGAGTTGTTTAGAGGCATTAGTTTTAAATTAGTTGTAGTTGTATATTCATGCATCATAATCCGGAAATACCATTATAAGGAGAAGGATTTATAAGCTAAGCCTCCATGCGATATGTCATAATGTTGCAACAAAGGTATCCCCACTTGTTGCCAACATCGACCATGCAAGGTTATCAACTTTCCATACTAAACAACATCACCTTGTTGGGGTGCCATATTTGGTAAGGATTGGGCCAATTGATTTGGTCATTTTTGGATGGTTGTGCCAAGGTCTTTCACATGTAATTACAAGCCAAGGATTTTTTCAATCCCAAGTCAAATTTATTCTAAGAATTGATTTGTGTTGTGCAACATTTATAACAGTCACATATGCACCCATGTGTATATTTGTTGGAGAATGTCCCACCATTGGAAGATTCTAAGCCATTTGTTTTGGTTGGATGGCAACAAATTAGGGCTTGGATCGACGAGCTAGTGCACATGTAGATGATGTTTTGGTTGGTTCATGAGCCCATCAATTTCAATGGATGTGATTAACTTAACACCACCAGAGGTGATCCAACAAACATATGAGCTCATTCCTAGGTCACCCACTTGCTTGGTAGATGACATACTAAATCTAAGATGTCATTCATGCACAATTCATCACCTTTGGTTGAGGTTAATAGGGTTGGCTTTCCATTAACAACCCTACCAACATTATTGAGTTTTCCACATTTTTGTGCATTTAGGAATGGGGGCCTGGGTTTGATTTGGGACTCCCATTCATCTAGTATGGAAGAACCCAATGTTGATGAGAGGGAATAAGCCATGGGGTTTTGCACTAACACCACAATTGTGCAAGGCATTTCCAAAAAAATCTATAGGTGAATTTTGGGGCAATTTATGGATCTCAACTGCTTCACATGAATTTTCAGTTTGGTCTTGGCAAAATAATTATGTTTTGGCTAATCACACCCACCCATTCCACCCCATTTTTCACTCGTTGCACCTTTTGATGGGTCAAGTATGGTGGTGCAAGGGGGGGTGATGTTACAACAAGAAAAATACATTGTTGGCAATCATGGGATCAAGGATGCCAAGGGACATTTATGGGTGTTGGGTATGTTTTAGGATACCATTAGCTCATTGGCATGGTGATGTGGATTTAAAAACAATATTAGGATAACATGCTTCTACATATCTTTATACCTTATTGGGGTGTTCTAGGGATGTATTTCAAACTAATGTTGATGATGGGGATTCCCATGATGTGGACATGGAATTAAAGGGTAATGGTGCCTTGGATATTTATGATGATGCATTTGTCATTGCATATTTGCAAGCAAAAAAAGTTCCGATTGGGTTAACACCCAAGGAAAAGGATTGTGTTGAACATAGGGCCAAAAGGTTCAAATGGGAATGTAATTCCTTTTTACGAAAGTGGGCAAATGGATAAATGAAGGTTGTGCCTTGCCCAAAACAACATGAGAGCCTTGTGAAGCATGTGCACGAAGAGTTAAGCCATTTTGGGGTCCAATGGATATACAATTTGTTTTAGACATAATATTGGTGGCGAGGGATGTAATTGCAAGTTCAACAATTTGTTTCTAAGTCTAGTGTGTGACCAAGTTTAAGCATCTTTCAATGCACCTACACCTCAACTACAACCTTTACTAATTATGGGGCTTGGTTACTGATGGAGTTTGGATTTTGCTAGCCCATTGAGTTTGACACTTCGACATAACCAATATGTTTTGGTTATGATTGAACATTTCTCCAAGTGGTTGGAGTTCATTCCATTGTTGGATCGTAGTAATGAAGGAGCAACATATGCATTTTTGGATAGGGTATTTAGTAGGTTTGGGGCTCTAAACCAAAGTTCTCATTGACCAAGGTACAAAATTCCATGGGGAATTCCAAAAGTTGTGTGAGAAAACATTGATTAATCATTACACAATTTCACAAAACCATCCTAAAGCAGATGGGTTAGCTAAGCAGATGGTGCAAATGGTGAAGCAAGGTTTGCAAAAATATGGTCTTCATAAAAGCCATATTCGAAATTGGGATTTATAGTTACCATGGTTAACTATGGGGTATAAATTAAGTCGACAAGTTTTTTTTTCAAGTTTTTCACCACACTTCTTGTTGTTTGGCCATGAAACAGAATTACCAGCTGCAATCTGACAAGATGCAATGATAGTAATCAACATGGATCATCTTAATGTGTGGATTCATGCATGTGAGCAACGAACCACCTTGTTCCAATGTGTTATGCCCATGACTATGGAAAATTTGGCAATTGCCCAACATCAAGATACATTGTGTTATGCCACTATATGTGGAGGTGATTATTGGTTTTGGATTTGGAAGTTTAAGTGGGGAAATTATGTTTACTTACAATAAACAACATTAACTACTTTGGATGTGACTATAAGACGTGTTATTTTACATGTGCGAAAGGTTTTGCTTTCTAGAGTGTTATTATTGGAGTGTTGAGATGGTTAAACATGGAAGGACCTTGTGCCCAATTATACACCATGTCATCTTCCCAATGTGGATGGCCAAATTGACCCATCCTTAACTGTGGTTCTTGTTGGCTTATAATGTATGTTGTGTGGGCAATTTTCAAGAGTTGCCACTATGTTGATTTGTGATAAATGTTCTCAAGGTTGACATATGGGATGTTTCATGCCACCAATGGAAGAAGTGTTAGTTGGTAAATGGTTTTGCTTTTAGTGTAATCAATAGACCTAGGTTCCTAATGTTACAAAATATAACTAGTTTAAGGTTTTCTTCCATGGTAATTCACATTTGGTTAGGGACTTGAAGGATTACAACCAAGTGATTAATAATGGGGTTCACATTTGCACTTGGCCTAATGGTCCTTTTGCTTTGGAATCAAAGTGTTCATCCATGGTGGATTTTTAATATGTAGTTTTATAATGTTATTTGGTTTAAGGGGACTTCAGCCCCAAATAAGGGGCAATTTGGATGTGATGTACCATTTAGGATATTATTATGTTACTAGTGGGTACCCGTTAATTGTTTCAACCAATTAATCAAAACAATGATCATTTTGTCACTGTCAAGTGGCTTCAGATGTTCTTAGTGTCTCCAGAAACCTGTGATCAGAAGCAGCAATTCTTTATTCACATTGTTGGGAATTTCTTCTTATGATTTTGCTAGCTATGTGAAAGTTTCACTGCTATCTTCTACACTCCACAACATAAGGTTTCACATAGCAG
>Ga0116227_10001842_pt1 | contig 48148 bp, 25 predicted proteins | sample S1TSphgellanicum_FD_89693 | JGI IMG/M metagenome (GOLD analysis project Ga0116227, IMG submission 89693) | Host-associated microbial communities from peat moss isolated from Minnesota, USA - S1T2_Fb - Sphagnum magellanicum MG | ecosystem: Host-associated > Plants > Peat moss > Unclassified... | reverse complement strand
ACAACAACATCATCATCTTAAATTATTATTATTTCATTCCTGGTTTATTTCCTTCCCATTCTTGGTGGGCAGAAAGCTGCAGTGTCAGACTCAGCAGAGGGATGGTGTGCAGCCGGCAACCTCAGAGCTTCCAGGGTGTCCATCCGCATGGACGACCGGACGGATGGACAGAGGGAGGATGATGGGACGGATGACGGGACGCGCGGATTCAGGGGAGGCTTCATTTCTCATCCCGACGTCCTTTACTATATGTAATTGGCCTAGCCTTCTTCATGGCAAATGGTGAGGGGCCCGGCTGTGTGCTTCCAATTGGTTGTGATGGCCATTTACCCACATTTAAGCTCTTGACCATCTTGATGCACGTGGTTAATGTAGACACCAGTAGATTAGGGGTCAATATGGTTGGACTTCATTTCATAGCATCACATTTGACTTAGGCTTTATAAAAAGGCTGCGTAGGGTGGGGTTCTATGTGTTTTTGAGTTTTTTGTTATTATATTTGTTGAATTGAGTAGGTAAGGAAACACTCCACAAGATCTTTTATCAAGCACGTGCTTATTTCACAGTTCATATTGGCATTGGAATTTGGGATCTAATGTGGACCATGTGAAGTACCATTGCACTTGATTTACTAAAATTCGACTTGGATTTGGATTTCGCATCAATTAAGTCTAGTTTAGATCTAATCTTGTTTTTTCTAATGACCTCATTGGGAGGAAGGCTGTAAGTTGTAACTCATAACATAAGAAAACCACGTCAAAATGCAACATGGTGAGGTGGGGCCAAAACATATTGTGACAACACATGTGTTTGAGACATGTGAGGAACATGTTGGGGGGTTCCCCAAAAGAAGACATATTCCAAAAGAAATGAGAAAAATAATGAATTATAAGGTGTATAATTAACAAGGTACACTCACTCATTTGCATTTCAGACCTTTGTTTGCCCTTTCATTCATAATCCAAGTAAGGATCATGAAAACAAATCATAGTCGATTTTTATAAACAAGTGGCCAACCAAGAAACCCTAATGGCACAATGATATAAAACCTAGGAGAGATCCTTACTTGAAAGCATAGGAATTTGAAGCAAACTGGGTTTTAAAACTATTGTTGGAATTTAAGGTTCCCCCAAGCTCAAAAATGTTGCCATCATGCAAGTCCATAAATGTCATCTAACATGATGGACATGTCCATGAATGTCACCTAGCATGATGCTAGGTTGCTACCTACAATAGCCAACTCTGATCACAAAAAATAAATATGGGTACCTCATGGTTAAACCTTGGAGGAAGATTTGCTTGACAATGTTAAATTTCTATTACAATGGTTAGAAATTGTTCACCTTCTAAAAGAGTCCAAGGGTGAAAACACAGTGGATCACATTCCATTTGGCAAGCTTTGCATCGATTTTCTTTGGCTTTGGCTCTATATTTAATGTATTAAACCTTCTAGAATTCTGCCTCAAGGGTGCATTCAGCCTCCTACTCTTCCCACTTGCACACACGAGCAACATGGTAAATGATTACATCACAACTGACTGAAAGTGTGGTTCTGTGTGGTGTAACGTGGAGTCAAACAGCCATATGTCCATTAATTCTAAGCAACAAATTACATACCTTCTCAAATCTACCAGAAGTGAAATTACAAGTTTTCTTCAGTGTAGAACTGGATGTTAGATTATTGGATAATTGCCCTTCAGGCTTGAAAGTTGTAGGATTATTAAATTAAGAATTTTGTGGCCATGAATTAGGACTAGAACTAGACCCCCATTGAAGGACAATAAGACTTCAATTTTAAAGAGAGCTTCCATGTTCGAAATTCAACCCTATAACTGCTCGCAAAATATCCTCCAATAGCTTAACAATTGATGTTGTAATAATGGTGTTGTCACTTGTTGGTTTATAGGGATTTGATGCTCTTGATCTAGCCTTGCATCTGCAATGAAGGACAACAAAATTGATAATGTCTTTTATCTCTTTTCTCTTTGTATTCTTTTGTATTTTCAGATATTCCAACAGAAAACACAAAAGTAAGAATAAATAAATAAATAGCTAAAGGAAAAAGGAATCAAATTTCTTGATATATTTACCCCTTGATCCATCATCAGGGAAAAAAGAAGGGAAAATGCAAAGAACAAAGGAAAAAGGGCAAAATATCAGAAAAAAGGAAGGAAAGAAAGGACAAAACAAGGAAGGGTGGGAAGGATTGGGATCTTACAAGCCTACTACTTAAGAGTGGGAGGGATCAGCATCTCACATTTACTTGCAGGTGTACGATCCCTCACACTCATAAGGAATAGGCAACTTTACTTGCAGGTGTAAGATCACTCACTTGATCAATGCTTGAATCTGTGTTTTTGATCAATGATTGTCAATCTGGACAATCCACAATTCAATCCATTCGGTTCTGCTACAGATTTACTTGATTTGGAACTGTGTTCTTTTGCAGGTTTGATTCATATACGCCCAATTTCTCTCTAGGAGATTCTCTGAAGTGTACTGCCATAGTGATGTCTGCTGCTTCTCCTTTGAGGTTAGTTATCCCATTCATAAGTTTTGGCAAAGTTTCTCTTACTGCATAAGAGGTCTAACACATTATACAGTCCTCTGAAGTGCAGTGAGCTGCAATTCTTACTTCATTTCATGTGCAAATCATCTGGAAGCATATATTTTGATCTAATGCTGAGTCTGATTGACATGAAATATTGGAGATGAGCAGCTACTATTAAGCTGGTGAATCCATAAGCCTTGCTGTAAGCCTTGCTGACATATGGTTCAGCTTCTTGAATCACTCTAAAATAAGAAGATCATCTCAGAGAGGGTCAATTTGGGGTTGTAGAATATTGGAAGCCTCTCCAGAGACATGATTGTTCGGTTTGTGATTTTGGGTCATCTATGTGAGCTGATTTCTTTGAAGAAATATTTGAATGATAAAGTCTGGAAATTTTTCGGAGAGTGAGTCATTTAGTCTTCAAATGATCTGAAAGAGTCATCATCTTTGTCAGGCGGCTAGGGCAAGGTGGCAGTGATAACTGGAGCAGCCACGGGCATAGGGCATGCGACAGCACGCTTATCTTGTACAACAATGCAGGCATTTCAGGTCAGCTGATCCCAAATCTTTGATGTTTGAACATATCTTCCAGCAAAACATTTTTTTGGTGATGAGTTTATCACCCGTGCCTAATTTTTCACAGAATCAGTTTGAGGATGATGAAGCCCTTGTTGACGTGCTATATATGGACTCAAGAAATTCAAGAGTGCTTCAATTGTTTGACCTACATGCAAAGCACTCAGAGAAATTTCCTAGTGAATTTGGAGGGCACATAATATCCATGAATATTGCTCTTGGAAAAGAGGAGGGATCTCACACTTACTCCTTAGGAGTGCGAGGGATGTTACGTCTCATTCTAGGCCCCTTATTTTGCAATTGCCCTCAACCTGGGGCTTTACCCTTTTCCGTATACAGATAGGTATGGTACGTCCTACAAGGTTTTGGACTCAAGTAGTACATGGCAGGTGATGCCTGTGGAATAAGGTGCCTGCCCAAGGCGGCAGTCAAGGGCAGCACCAAATTCTGCTTACGCCCTATTACAGGGCCTCACCATGCGTAAAGCATTGCCTGGATTTTTCCTTTGTATTTTCAGCTCCCTTAGCTGCCTAAAGAAACCTGTTTTCAGCAAGAGGGATCTTCTGCAGTGGAAGGTACCAGCCAGGCTATATTGGAATCTTCTGTCCAGCAAAAGGTACCAGCCGACCTGTCACTATTTCTAGAAAGTGAAAAAATCCCAGCTCTGCTTAACGTGGGAAAAGGACCTCAGTACAGATCTCAAATCAGGGAAGGGCCTGTATTCTGGCCCTTCTCCTATACATAATGACATGTCAAGCCCACAAAAAAAAAGCGGTGGGCCCTTATGAAACGTGTAAGAGCCTGCCCAGAAATAGAAGATTACCTCCCACGTCAGAAGGAATCTTAAAGATCTAAGGCATCCTCCCAATACACTGGGAAATCTCTGACAGGTCATTATGAGCCAAGCAACAGTTCATTAGGATTGACTGCTGTCTTGGTAGCGTTAGAGGTTCAATTTTGGGTAGGACTGCAGGATGCTGCATTTCCAAGTCTGCAGGGAAGCGTTGGGCAACAAATTTCTCCCATCCTAGTATAACTTAGTATAACTTCTGCATCTCAATTTGTTCCTTGGACGTGTCTGGAGATACCAAGTTGTACAACTGAATGGTTGTTCGGGAGTTGTGAATTGAATCCACTGAGTGATCATGGATTTCAAACCAGGTGGGAGTTTGGTCTCATGTGCAGGCCCAGTGTTCCCAATTGAAGAACTACCTGTTCATGAGTTTCAAAATCTGCTGGATGTGAATTTGCTGGGAACAGTAATTGGCATCAAACATACAGCAAAAGCAATGATCCCAGCAAAGCAAGGGGTTATTATAAGCACAGCAAGCATTGCTGGATCTATTGCTGTGGGACCATTTGCATACAGTATCAGCAAAGCAGCTATAATTGCAGCAACCTATAATGCCTCAGCCCAACTCACCAAGCATGGCATCCGTGTGAACTGCATATCACCAGGGACTCCTGCCCACTCCATTGACATTCTCCACTTTTGGGTTTGTAGCAGCTTTGCCCTTCTTTGTAAAACCTAGCAATTATACGAGTGGGGAATAATATACTAGATAACAGGCCTAAGGGTAGGATTCCAGGTTCTAGAAAGTCCCTGTGCGAGTCCATTATAGCTAGCTCAAGGATGCCCTAAGGTCTGGAATAATGGGCTCACCCATGGACTTGCTAAGATCCGCAATGCACATTGGGTCGGCCCTTATCTTGCTTTAAAACCAGGGAACTCTTGGGGAACTGGTGGGGGTACTCCTGCCGACGCTGCAAATTCTCAGCAGGGGCTAATTTGGCCTCCAAATCACTGGACAGGGGAGCCTGAGTAGGCCTTTCTTGCTGTCAAGAATTACACTTTAACACACCCAAATAGCCTCCAGTGGGCCCTTATTTTGGTAAAGCCCATGGCCAATGGCTTTACCTTGCATGAAGACTGTCAAATTTTTATTTTTATGGTTCCCATGTGATTCCCTATGGGTATCCTGGAAAGACATCAAAAAAATTGGGCGTTTTGAAAATAGTAATGCCCACAAGAGGTATGACGTTTTTTTTAAAACACCCCACTTCATGTAGGCAGAGCTACACTTGGTAATGTGCTTTCCTAATACACCAAGAAAATCTAATGAGGTCTTTATGTTTCTGTCTTTGTTTCTTGAATCTCTCCTCTTCTTCTTTGCTTCCTTTTTTTTCCTTCTTCTTCAATTTTTGGGTTATTTCTTTTACTTTCCCTATTTCTAGGTTTTACTTTTTTTCATTTTTTTCTTATGGTGTTCAATGGATTTCTTGAAAAACTGCTTTGGGCCTACAAAATGCACATATTTAAAAGGCTAGGAAGAGCCATGAAAAAACACAATAACTAAGAATTTATTGTTGTTCCTTGTTTTTGATTGGCTAACAATAATGATTGGCTCAAGTGATGAGATTTTAAATTGTTTTTCACTTTAAACTGTTGAATTTTTCTTGTTTAGGGGTGGGAAGGGAGAGTACGTTTGATTTATTTTGAAATGTCACTACTCTTGATTGAGGGTGTGGGTGAAAATGCTTTTAGAGCATACCAGCCACATGCCTCATTTGAGACTCTATCTATACTTAGACATCCAAAGTGTGTTGCTAATTCCTCCTACGTCTTCACCCATAAACCTAAAAAAATGAATTCCATAACGTGATAAACAATCTACATCTTATCATCTAGACCAATCATTACGGTTTGTTGGGAACACGCTTTCCTTCTATTGCTCTCTTTATTGGAGTTGTTTGCTTTTATCCTAAAACCTTAAGCCCTCTTTACTTGAATGGATTGATAACAAGGGCATATTTTTCAGCCCACAGCAGTTTTACACTATTTGATTGTAATTTTTCATCCAAAATATACTGGAAAGACCATTTTACTGCTGCCACTGGGCATGCTCTCAGGCATCATCATGGCCAAGTCCCATGATAAAAACTCAATGGATTTGCTCCCATACCTTGTGGAAGTCCACCTTGTGCCCATGACTCTTAAGGTGATGCAGGGATGTTGATAGCTGGTAGCATAGTCTGCTACATAGAGTCGTCAGTCAATTCAATGCTCAAACTCTGCACACATTATAGGTTTTCTAAGTGAGAAGGCCATAACTGAAAATCAACCACGTATAATCTCCCAAGAAGTTAAACATTAACTTTTTGAATAGTTTTGTGGATGGTTAGCATCTTTTGGAACTTAACGCTCTCTAAGAGTGTGTGTCCTAAGGCATACTATTCGATCAGTTCTTGATTAACTCACCTGTGCTTTGGCTTTTCTGCAGAGATTTGTACCCAGACTTGAGTAGAGAACAAGTGGAGAAGACGGTCGAGCTAGACAACTTTTCTAATATTGCAGGTGCAAGATTGACGCCAGAAGTGATTGCAAAGGCTGCCCTTTTCTTGGCCAGTGATGACTCATCATATATCTCAGGCCACAACTTGGTCATCGACGGTGGATACCTTACAAACAAAAGCTCCTCATCTTGATCAGACATATCTTTCTAGTCCTGGTCCGTTCAGTTCGTTTTGTGTTTGGTTTGCCTATGATCAGTTAAAATGAGGTTTTCCTTGGCGATTTTTTCAGGTTCCCTAGGAAAAAATGAGGAGATCACTTTATGCATCATTCACGAACTTTCAGTAGCACTTATAAGTGCCTGAAAAACTTCCATTAACATGTATGTTCTATATGAACCCATTGACAACTGTCTGAGGTTTACATCTGAGACAAAGCTCCATGCTTTTGTGCTAAAAGTGATCAACAAGCAGCTCATCTTTTCAGTGGCTCTGTCCTTTCATGGTAGCTTCAACCAAAATCATGAGAGATGATAACAGTGTGTAACTTGGTTAGGTAATTTGAATGCAAAAGGATTTGATTTAAAAAGTAGCCTAGAGAGTACAGCTAACTCTCAATCTGTTACTCAATAACTGGTTCCCAGCTTGAGCTCAAATTTAATGCCAAATCCTACACAAATGCACCCATATGCAAAGAGGGAACAAACTACTCCTCCATCCGTACATAGCTGCATGTCATATTATAAACAAATTTATTGTGTTTCAGCCAATAAAATTTCTCAATCACTTCACTTCATGTCAATCTTTGGAGTGGCCCCGTAAAATGTCGGTGGAACCACATAAAGCTCATTACAAAGGGCTTTGTTGCTCACCATACTAGGTGTAAAAGAACTGGCCCACCGGTGTTTTACTTTGACACACATCAGGAACATGTGTACTATATGGTGCCTCGAACATTGTATACCTCTCTCCCCAAGATAAAATTGCTAGCTCAATTGAAAAAGGTCTGCTATGAGATGAATGATCATATGAGAGCAAGCAAATGCATCTCAAGCATCTCAACCATTCGCTTAACAGACACAATGACCAATGTTGTAATACATAAAAGGAGCTATTGTAAGCATGATCCACTGATCAGCAATAAAAACTCTAAATGAGACTAAGTTCAACTTTCAAGGACATTTTCTTGCACAAGACTTGCTCCAATTTTTTGTGTAATCAGAGGGCATGTTTTCTAGTGTAATTTTTCCTCTGCTGTTTGGGGGGTGTTTCAAAATACAAAATGCCCACTCCAGTGGGCATTTCATTTTTCAAAACACCCCCCTTTTTCAGGTTTTCCCTTGTAACTGCCAATTATCATGGGAAAAAGAAGATGAAAAATTGGTGCAAGTCTTTAGGCTTGGTAAAGCTCTTGGACTCAAGTTTTAGCATACACTTTTGTTTATGCATATTGTTTGCACTGGTCTCTCTTGATAGAAGAAGGTAAAGGTGTAGGGTACTCATTAGCGTTGGAAGGGGGCGGGGGGTTTTGGTACGTCCGTTTGAACATGTTATTTGGTGCTAGAATCAAGAATTTTTAAACTTATACATGGGTGAAAGCATAATCAAGTGTACATTTCGTGATCCTTGGCAAGAAAAATATAAAGTTGTTATAAATTAAGTCTTATCATATTAAAATTTTAAAATATTATTTATCAATATGACCATGTTTTTTGAATTTATGTTAATGATATTGAAAAATCACATGTTTAAAATTTATTTAATAAAAATTTCAAAAATCCAAATAAAGTTTTATTTATTTTGTAATTTTTAAAAACAAATAAAATAAGCAAATAAGTAAATGAAATACTAGATTTTTTTGTTTTCTTGGTTAATGCCACTTAAAATTTCTTTTTGCACTTTCAACTTTCAAGGTAATAATAATAATAATATATCAATTTTTTAATGTAAAAATATTTTTGAATTACTTTTAGTACAATAACAAATTTCATTTTTTGTATACAACATATTATAGACTCAATATTTAGCACCTTGATGGTTTCACAATGATTGAAATTTTTTTGACTCCACTTTCTTATATTTATGTGTAAAAATAAAAGTACAACTTCTCAAACTACTCTTTGTGTATATTTGATTGTGTTTTCACCCACATAGAAGTTTGGTATGTGTATCAAGATTAATTTCATATACCAAACTAGGATCAAAAACTACCAAAATGGTTTAAGGACCTTGAGTATAAACTTGAACATAAAAATGGTACATACCAAGTGGTTAACTATATGCATTTGAGTAGGTTCAAAAGTCGTCAAACCATTTTTTTCAAATAAAACCTCAATTTAAATGATCTCACAATAACTTTGTCAAATATATAACCTTTCTTGTAAAAACATAATGATCTTGTTCATGTGTGTAGATAGTCTAACACCAAAGCATTGGTTCATTCAATATCTCACATTTGGCATTTCAAATTCAAAAAGCAATTACAGATTCGTATAAAAAAACTACCCAAACAACGTGATTAACAACCTTCACAAATATGAAATAATGTATTAAACATTTTGGGGATGTGCACAATGTTAGTTTTACACATAACATCTAGCATATGCATATCCAAACATAGGTGACAATTGTTTTGATGAGGGTAGAAATAAGATTCATTTTCAAGAAAAATTGTGAGTATAAACATGCACAATGATTGTTTGGGTGTTGGCTTTTTAAAGTGACCCAAAACTGTTGTCCTAAGAAAAAAATTGTAATTTTTTGGGTGGAAAATACCATAGATAGCATTTTCAAAATGGTTATATCATTGTTTTAAATGGAAAATGTTCTAAGCACAATAGAAAATCATGATTTCAAAAGGTGGATTAAAGGCAATTGGTTTTGCATGGTATTTTATGGGTATTTTATGTTTGTCCAAAACAACACATCTTCATTGCATCATATGAAAATAATATGTTATATAAATCAATTTGTGTGAAAAAATTGGGCATGAATAGGTAACATATATGTCCATTTGGCCCTAATAGGATCAATAATGACATGGATTAAGATGTTTTGGAACTTGGCTGAATTGAAAAAAATTCTTCTCAAGATTATTAGTTTTGTAGTCTATGATATTGTGTCACATCTCTATTTATTCAAAATGTTTTGTACTAGTGCCTTATAAAGTTTTCAAGTAAAAATTTTAGTGATCAAGTGGCGTAATGACCAATTTGTTGATTTCTATGTGGTATTTTCATTATTCCTTGTTGAATACTGTGAATACTTGTTAGAAATAATAAAACACACCATGCATTTAAGGTTTTGAATGGTGATCCCCTAATTAATACAAGTTATGTGGATTCATTAAGGTTATTTCTTTCCCAATCTTGGCCTTCATTTTCCAACTAACCCATGGGTATTCAAGAATACAAAAACCATTAAATACTTGATTGTTTTTGTGCCACCCTAATTGGTAGTTGTTTAAATGGACCTTGGCAAGGAACCAAAATAATTTTTGAACATGACCAAATCTTATAGTAGGAATTGACCCACCAATATTGTTAGGAATGTTAGTTTGGTTATTTAGTTAAGTCATAGTTAATTAGGTTAGTGCTTACTTAAGTAACTATAGTTAATTGTGTTTTAATTTGAAACTAATTCAAATGTGAATTATGTTCAAAATGTTTCATATTTGGGATGTAATCACAAGTTGTGTGTTCTTAAATCAAATTTCAAACTACTCTTGATGATTTGAAATTTCAAAATACGTGAATTTGTTAAAACAACAAATAATTTGTTTATGCACTTATGTGAATCTTGTTTATGTGTTTTAACTTTGGGATTTTGTTGTTTACAAATGAGTAAATATTTTGGTTTGGAGGTGAAACACCATTTACAATTATTTATATTATTTGGTTTATGTGTGTGTGGACAATAATAGTTGTAGGAGGTGATATAATAATGCACAACAATATACATACCCAAGTTCATATCCAACCCAACCAAATATATAACAAACTAACACTGGTAGTAAATATTAATGCCTTGGCACATGAAGGCATTACCCAACATAATGATTGAAATATGTTAATATGGCAAGTCCTTTGTTGTTTGGTAATTTTCCAACCTATGAAAGGCTGATGCCCAATAATAATAATGCCATGTCTTGGAACCTACAAGCCATGATGACACATGACAAAGTTAGTTTTTATGTGATAGCCAAAGCCATAAACCCTTTTCATTTTTTCAGCATAGGAAGAAGTACCTTTATTATAATAATTAGACCACATCCCATATGTAGGTTTCTTATTTCTTCCACCCATATTGAAGGCATTATGAAAAACGTAAAAACCAATATTACACATTGATAGCATGCTCGTGTCAATTCCTGGGTGTTTTGGTTCCCAACTATATATTTATGTACCAAGAAATTTGCCAAAGGTCTAGGGGGCCCATTCTACCTCTTCATGAATTAAAGAAAAATGTAGTGATGAAACAAAAAGGCAAAATGCTTCCCTAGGGTACCTTATGTGTTCCTTATTTTAAAGGCATGTAGGCGGGTCATAAATTAGGATAGCTTGGTTGGAAATGGCTACATTGACCATGGAAACCAATTCTAAAATTTAATATTTCCTTGAAACCTACCATGTTGGTGTACACAAACCTTTTTACACTAGATAATAGGCCCTAGTATGGGGCCAAAATTTCTAAGCGATTGCAGTTTAAACAAACACCAAGTAATAACCAAGGCCAACCTTCCATGTTTCAAAAATGTTCCGCACATGTGGGTCTTACCCATTATAGATGATACATGTTATCACAAGCCTAAATATATGTAAATCACAAGGTGGTAGGAGTCTTATTGCCTACACAAGGCTTTTTACACTTGCATTACACCTACACTTACTTGGTAGGTGTAAAATGGCCTATATTGTAGGTGCATAATGTATTTAATTTGTATTTAGAAGGCATGTTATCAAGTATCATTTGTCTTCTTAAATGGTGGGGCATTTTAAAGAAGGAAATGCCTTCTCCAATGAACATTTTTCTTCTGGAAATGTTTCATCTCTTTTAAAAAAATTCTCATGATATTTGGCAAACAACCACCCACTATCTTATGAAAAATGAAAAAATAAAATTTTGTTAATGATTGATTAGAAGTAACAACGTTAACATGGATGAAATAAACATCCAACCAAAGCAAGCTAAGGGGCATTTATTTTAGGAATGCCCCATTCTAAAGGCATTAAAACATCCTCAATGCTTAATATGTGACCATGAAAAATTATTTATTTAGTTATTTGCTTATCTATTATTTTGCAACCCCACCCATAAAATTCAACATAAGATTACAAATAGGTGCCCAAGACTACCAATAGTAAACCATTTGGACTAATCATTATGATTGACTGATTGAAAATAGGGATCAATAGTTAGATTATATTAGTTACATTCTTATTTACCTACTTTTATTTTTTATGTGCCTTTTATTAGCCTCACCAAACCCCAATAAAAATGTTGGGCCAAAAATTAAAATTGTTTTGTTGAGCCAAACGAACATGTTTTGACTTTTCATCATCCAAGTTTAATGTGCAAGGTCATATATTAAACATTGTTAAAGATGCTTTCAAAACATGCCCAAAGGTATACCTCTATCAATATTTAACACTTCCAATGTGCACAGTTTAATTTTTCCCACATTTGCACCCATGAACATGAAAAGATGGACTATAGAAAATGTCATGTGCTCCTATGTCAACGCTTACAACCATTGTTATCCCCACACATACAACACACAAAATAAAAATATTTTGAATGGTAAACCATATCTAAACCCATAACATATAACTCACTTGTAAAAAACATGAATCCAAGCCTAGAAAACACAAAGCAAAACCCAACAAAAACTATGTAAAAAAAACTTGCGTAACATAAAAAGTTATAGGAAAAAAACCTATATAGTGTTTTGGAATCTAAAATCACCAAAAGTAATTTGAAATCACACAACTTGGGATTATATCCCATAACAAAAATATCTTGAACCCCATTCACACTTGAACTAGTTCGAAGTAAAATCCAAAAAATGATCCTAACCAAATTTATCCATAACTAATTAAGACCTAACTAAACAATTAAACTAACACAACTAACAATTATCATGCGTTCCTACATGTATGGTGCCTATAACCATCGCTATCACCACACATACAACACATAACATAGAAACACACTGAATGGTACACCATATCCAAATCGTCCCTTTAAGCCAAATTACAATATAGAACCATTTGATGGAAATCCACCATGGATGAACACTTTGGTTCTAAGGTGAAAGGATTAGTAGGCCAAATGCAAATTTTAACCCCATTGTTAGTCGCCTAGGTGTAATCCTTCAAATCCTCAACAAAACGTGAATCAACATGAAAGAATAATTTAAGTTAATTCTACTATTTGACCCTAGGAATCTAAGTCTATTTGGTGCATTGAATGCAAAACCATTTGATGATTGGTACTTTTTAGAATGATGGTGTAAGACATCCCATATGTCAATTTTGAAAACATTGATCACAAATCAATAATAGTGCCAACTTTTGAAAATTGCATGCATAATATACATCATAGGTTAGTAGGAACCACTATTAAGGATAGGATAATTTAACCATCCACATAGGGAAGACGACCTAGTGCACAATTATGCACATGGTATTTCCATGTTTAACATTTCAGCCTTCCAACAATAACATTCCAAAAGGTAAAACCTTTTACACACATAGAATAACACGTCTTATAGTCACATCCAAAATAGTCAATGTTATATGCTATAGGTACATATAATCTCTTATCTCAAATCTATGGATTTAAGGTTAATAACCACCTCCACAAATAGTGGATTAATGCAAAATATTTTGTTGTTGGGCAATTGCCAAATTGTCCATATCCATCGGCATAACACATCAAAACAAAGTAACTTGTTATTCACATGCCTAAATCCACACATCAAAAAAATGAAAGGAAGTTTTATCAACTGAACCTATACCCCATAATTAGTCTTGCAAGTTGCAAGTCCCAATCTTAAATATGGCCCTTTTGGAGCCCATATTTTTGTAAACCCCACTTCACCACCTATACCATTTGCTCAATAAACTTATTTGCCTCATGATGGTCTCATGAGGTTGTGTGATGATCAATTAGTGTTTTTTCACACATCTTTTGAGATTCCCCATGGAATTTCGTACCTTGGTTAGTGAAAACTTTGATTGGAACCCCAAGTTTACTAAATACCCTATCCAAAAATGCATATGCTATTCATTCACTACTATAATCTAGCAATGGCACCAATCCAACCACTTGGAAAAGTGTTCAATCATAACCAAAACATATTGGTTATGTTGCACTTTTAAACTGAATGGGCCTATAAAATCCAAATTTCATCAATAACTAAACCCCATGGTGGGTAATGGCTATAAATGGGGTGCAAGTGAATTGAAAGATGTTCCCATTAGCTCATAAACCACACATTGAAAAACAAATTGTTGAATATGAATTACATCCCTTGCCACCAATATTGTGTTTGAAGTAAACAATAGGTTCGTCGAACCCCAAAATGGCCCAACTCCTCATGAACATGCCTCACAAGGTTTTCATTGTTTGAAGCAAAACGCAACCTACATTGATCCATCTACCCACACTCGTAAAAGGGAATTGCCTTCCCACTTGAACCACTTAGCTTTATGCACAACATGTCCCACTCCTTGGGTGTTAATCCAATCAAAACTTCACCTACATCTTGCAAATATGAAATGATAAGTGTACCATCATGTATACCCAAGGCACCATCACCCTTCATCTTAGTGTCCACACCACAAAAATCCCCAATACTCATGTCAATTAAAGTGCATCCTTAAAACACCCTAGCAAGGTGTATAGTATGTAGAGACATGCCATCCCAAAATTACCTACAAATCTCCATCATCATGCCAACAAACCTTAATGACATCATCCTTGCTAAAACTTGGGTTTTGATTTAACCCATCGACATTTCAATTAACCCTATGAGCCTTGTCAACAATATCAAAATCATGTTCCTAAAATATAAGTGCCCATTTGGTTAACTTTCATGTGAATTGATGGGATTCTATCAAAAACTTGAGAGGTTGGTGGTAATTAATGACCAAAGTGAATGGCCTAGGATAAATATAGTAGTGGAATCATTACCACATACATTCTCATAGTGATAGTCACAAACCTAGACATCATGGATAATATTTTTTGTCCTCAATAGGTTCAATGCAAGCCTCAACTCATTGAGTTTTACATGGTAGATGCAACAAATATTCATATCATTTAGAGGCTTCACAAAGAATGGTTTTAGATATTCAAATTGTTAACGGGCAAGTTAACTTAAAACTATTAAATCCAGATGGTTCTTTAATAATCCTTAATTATTGGCAATAGGTGAAAGTATTTATTGCTTTTTAGTTACTTAGGTAATGAAACTACTAAATTTAATTAGTTCTAGAAGGGGGAAGTGGCACTACCTTGCCTCCTCACTTGAATTAAGTTAAAAAAAGATTAGGATGGAGGCAAAAAATAGGAAAAAATGTGGTTGGGGCAGTTGGTGGAAATCCTTGTGGGGATTAAATTCCTTTCTCCATCATTTTTGTATGTATGTTTTGGAAAAGTTAAAGGAAGTTTAGAAGGAGAAGAAAAAAAATCTTTGTACTTAGAGCTTGGGAAGTAAAAATGATGTATTTGTTTTTGTGAATAATATTTATTTATACTTCCAATTTTAAAAAAATGTTTTTTAGCTAGGTAATTGTTCCAATAGTTTTTTTTAATTTTTAAATTGTGTTGCAAGAAGGTAAACAACCTTTTAATGGGTTCAAAATGATTTTGCAAGAGTGTAGGAAGACCTTGCTGGTAAACAATAGGTGGTATACAAGGTAATGGCAACAATAATGCATGTAATACTTGGTTTTATGTTCTTTATGGATGTCATAGGAGTTGCAATTGGTAGTCTTTCCTTTTTAGAAATTCAAACATGTAATTACCATTATAAAGTTTTGTTGTTGTTTTTGTGTTAGGTTTTCTAGTCCCATGTCTCTTGTTTTTATTTATCATTTCCTTTCAATACCTTGTCTTTGCAACAAGTAAATTTTTCCATTGTGTTGTCAATACTTGTTTGGTCTTAAGAGGTGGTGTTAACACAAATAACCTTTGACCAATGATTAATTATGGATGAACAATTTGATATTTCATAAAAAATTCAGTATGCACATAAAGTTGCATCATTGTAAGTTGTTGTGTGCATACTGAATTTTCAAAGTTGAACAAATCCTAACACAATTCAACCCATATTATTACCCTTCAACACATTCATACTCCAATATTGTCTTCCATTATAGTCCATAATAGTACATTAAAACCAATCTATTACAATGTGTGTACAACGATTTTCATATAAGCTTGAAGGTTTTCCCCTAATCAACATAACATCATAAATTTACTAGGCTTCATAGATTCATACAAATTTTGTATGAAATAGTTTTCATAAATTGGTACAAAAATTCCATGAATTCAATGTATATGAACAATATTTGTACCTATTCAATATTTTAATATTCAAATGGATGAGACATTGTGTTTTAATGACATACATGAATGTTCATGTTTAACACATAAAAATCATATAATTTTAAGCAAAATTACATGACAATACTTGCATGGATTTAATTAAAATGTAAATTGTACGTACTTCACATTAAGACATCATAAGTAGAAAAGACACATCATTTATATATATATATATATATATATATATATTTCATTTTATTTAAAAAAAATTTGTGCCATGTTTACACTTTGAAACCCATAAATTTTGCAAATTTATTGTTTTACGACTTTTGCACAGATTCTATTGAAATTTTGTGATATTGAATAATTGTGAAGGACTATTAATCCCACCTCACAATATGATATCATTATTGTGCAATATATGACCAATTTGAATCATTTATTCTACTCATAAAAATCCATACTAGCCATCTAAAATACAACAAATGGCCATTCAAATACAGAAAAGAAATCATATCATGAATTAACATATTTGAAAATAATTTGACATATATTTGAATTTCCATTAAGAATTGAGTTGGTTTCTCATGATATATGCATGCCTTGAATCTTTTTATAATCACCTCATGTTTATTTGGGTTAATTTGAATTTCTTTTATCCATTATTTCACCATTACATTTCTGGTAACATGCAAAAAGACAACATACTATTGTTGTAACAAGATTTCAAAGGTGTACTTTAGTACCTAAGGTGTTTGTGATAAAATCTTGTTACAACAAAAGTGTATTTGAAACTTGTTCAAATTTGACATGTTGTGCATAAAATTTTATATATATATCCATGAAGAAAATCAAACTTTCAATATGAATATGCCATTAAGTTACAACAACATGTTTTAAGTGAGGGGGTCCACTAGATACAAAAGGAGATGGTTCTTTTTGGTACCCCAACCATACTTTGACCCCCTTGGTAACAAGCTTGATGTTTGATTTTGCTTGCTTTGCCTCTTGTAGTGAAACATATATTCCTTACCACCAGTTCTTAGGTTGTTATAATAACCTTTCGAAAAATAATCAAACAAACAAAAATGAAAGGTGGGGTTTCCAAAAACCTTTTCCATAATTAGTTTTTAGCTATGTGGTCCTAGGAAATTGAGTGATGCCTTATGGATACCTTGTGTACTTGTGAAGCAAGCGTATTTTGGTCTTTTTTAGACATAAAATGCTTTGTAACCCCTTAGGTAGAAATGATTTGTTTTTGACATAACTAAACATCTTGTTTTGCATGGTGAAATTTCTTTTGTCAAACATTTTGTGTTGTTATCCTCTTCTCCAATTGTTGTCAAGCATGAGCTTGGTCATGGGTTGTGAATCCATGGCGAGACATCATCTACTACAATGCAAGCCAATATTGAAATTGCATCAAACATATAGTACAAAAATAATTATATCCATAGCCTTTGTTATTGATCACTTGCAAATTATACCTTTCCTATTGAACAACTAGATGAATATACATTTTTGAATTTTTTTCTTGAAAAAAATGGCATAAATATCAATACCTTTTGGTTAAAACATTATTATGCATGTTTGCCTTTGAAATAAATGGTAATCGACTTAAGTTTCCAATAATCATCCCTAAAACATTTGTATTATCAACTTTGTCATATCATGTTAATACATATGCACATACTAAATATTCGTGAATGCAAATATCCCCACAAGTACCAATTGATTCAAACAAACAACACATAATAACATTTATGAAAGATGACAAAACTACTTATAAATATATTGTAAGTACTAGACTCCTACTCAAGTACCCAAACATTTTACAACCATTTAGGATTATCAAAGATATACAAAATATCCACAATATGAGGACTTCCATTTTGGCTACTTGAATTACATGCATAATGATATAATTCCCTCATGACTACATACGACTTCAAAATTCATTAAGGGACAAATGTAAATAGAAGCCAACTTTTCAATTTCATATAATTAATTGAAGAACTTGTTAAGGGGCATATACATATCATAAATGAGTCAATTGATTACAACTTCTCAAATTTGATTAGTTTGAATGGATCATTCTAGGAAATTATAGACAAACTTTAAGGACTTTTCATAAACAACTTCAATCTTTTAGGACTTTGTTCATGTTAGTAGGGACTATTCAACCCCACATGAATATATAGGTGTTTTGTTCATGATCATAAGGATTATTTCAACCTCACCTCAATTTGTAGGGATTTTATTTCAATGATTATAGGGACTAATTAAACTTTGCTTCAATTTAAAGGGACTTTGTTGTACAATTTGATTAGTCTATATGGATTATTGTAGGACTCAATGTATACACTAAAAGGAGCCTTAATGGATTATATTCACAACAATTCATAAAAGCCTTAAAAGTTTTATCTAAGTCATGCAAATTAAGTCTACATAGATCATTGAGTCAAATTAGCCACTAGGAGTTTATATTAATCACACTTGTACATATGACATAATCCATACCCATTCAAAAAATAACAAAAGTTCATTCATTTACAACAATTCTAGAGAAGGAAATCCCAAGGACCACTATAAGAAATCTTCACCAAATCTATATCATATAACACATAAATGATTCAAGTGGTTAAAAATTAAAACCGTACTTGCACATATGTTCTATTAAAGCAAAAATCAATCCCAAGTCTCCAATAATCTCTTCATAAAGATTGCAAATGTAGTTTCACAACATCATCAATGCATGGTCTACATACTTAAAGCCAATACATGAATGCATTAGTATTGCAAAAATCCCCATGAGTGCCAAATTGACACAAACACGTGTAACATACACAACATCTATGGGAGATGATAAAAAAATTCATATAAAAATTCTAAGTCATGTCAAATTCCAACTATTTGTACTCAAACAATTGAAAATCACTTGGAATTTTTTGAATATAGTTGAACATTAAAGATCATATGCACGTTAAATATTTTAAAATGATCAATTGTGACTAAATTAATGCATGATTGGGCATCCAATGTATGTAGAATCTAAATTTTCAAGTTTGGTCTTCTTTCATTGATCTACATGTCAAATGTTCTTCCATTGAAGAACATGCAAAGGAGCATAAACATAAATGATGAGAAAAGTTAAAACCTTACCTACAAATGCTTGTGCACATGTCTTCCCCTTGAGGAAAACAAACCCCAAGTCTTGAGTAATTACTACATGATGCTTACAACTTTAAATTTGTAATATCATTTATTATACACCTATGTATTCAAGACATGAATGCATCAAGATTGCAAAATCCCCATGGGTGCCAAACTAACACAAGCACCTATATACAACATTTGTGGGAGGTGATAAAACTTTTCATCTTAAGTAAATTCTAGGTCATGGCAAATTCCTCCTTGTACCCAAACCTTGGTCAACCATTTGGAACTATCCATTTGCAATTGAACATTAAAGACTTGCAAATTTTGGATGCTTGAATTACGCCTTCAAATGATGTTCATGATTATAACTCCAGAATTGGGCCCAACCAATGTACATAGAAATTAGTTTGTGAAAAATCTAATCATATATCATTGATATACTTGCTACATGTTCTTCCATTGAAGAACATTTAAAGGAACATAAACATAAATGAATCAAGCTTAAATTTTATAACCTTACCTACAAATGTTTACATGTGTATTTATTAATATACTTGAACAAATTAAAATTCCTAAGTTTCTAATAATCATCTATGAATTTAAGAATTGTAGTAAGACTTAAAATGTTTTGAATACATTTTCATACTCAATACTCCTTTTTGCAATTGGGTTACAAGAGTCCACATGAGTGCTAAATTGATTCAAATGACCAAACAAATAACAAACAACATGGAATTTCCATTTCAAGCAAGCTTGTGGAAGGGGCTAAGTTCAAGGTTTATAGACCTCAAAGAATGGTGTTCAAAGGGCAACCATAATGACTTTTAATTCTCAAGAGATTAATTTTTTTTAAAAACACACAATTAGAATTCAATGCCCAAGCCCAACCACTTTAATAGGAGCCACACCCACCCCCTTAAACTTGTGCTTTTTCATTGTTTTTTTCAAAAACATTATTGGAATATTTTCAATACATCATTTAATTTTGTATAAGAATATTCAATTTTTAAAATATTGTTATGCTAAGGTTTATATTAATTTTTTTCCAAATTTATGTTATAAAAAAAATTCAAACTATGTTATTTTTTGTTTTTACTATTTAACTAGTGCTTAAAAACAATAGTTTCATAACATTAAAAAAATTTCTTTTTATTCATTACATTAATTATATATTTTTGGATATGGATACCAATATATTGAATATAAAATTCTATAAAAACAAGTGTATTTGTAGTTCTTTCTTTCATAATTTGAAATACACAAAATTAAGTAGTGGTTATGACTTATAATGGTATGTGTCAATATGACTACACCTACCCATAGAACTAAACAAGAAAATGGGTGAGGAAATGGTTTTATGCATGAAGGCAAAAACATCACAATAAAATGTTTTTGTACCCACCAACAACAAGGCTCTCTGTACAAATTTCATGCTTATGTTTTGAAGAAAGGTGTTTTTTCCAACAAAAGAAAAGTTATAGCACATAATAAGAAACAAAGGTCAAAAGTTGCAAATAAGATAAGATCAAATATGTGTCTATTAGGCCTTGAAATGAAAAGCTTACATAATGTTCAAGGATGTGAGTTATCACACAAATCTTTTTCTTGTGAATTTAGTGTGAGCAAAACTCCTACATCTCTTTAAGCCCCAAGACGTTTCTCTTCTTGAATAATACCTACAAAAAAAATGAATACTCAAAATTCAAACCAATTGAACCTCAACATCAAATAAAATTTTGTAGATCACAAAACAAATCAAGAGCAACATATGATCTCTAGTTTGAAACCTATCTTGTAAAAAAATGATGACAGTGCTTTGACCTAGGTTAATTATATTGAAGAAACATTTTGTATTGTAGAAATGTTGATAAAATATTCACCATCATCTTCCACATAATTATGTAGTGAGCTTAGTGGGCACACTTGTGGCACGTGTAAGATCTTTAAATCCTAACACAACAATATTGTGCAACAAAATGAAAATGAACCTATCCTACGCTATGTGTTTAGTTTGAACTTTTTGACATCCAGGTGTCAAGGAACCAAATTGCATTAGTCTATCCCAACTAGTGTGATATTAGAGGATATGCCATCAAAATAGGTCCCCTAAAAGAAGACTTTTTACCAATTTCGAATGTACATATGAATGGGTAAAAACAATTTAAATGTTTTTCTAAAATGATTTATAAGAAATAACAAAAATTCATGCTTATATGGACTTTCCTAAATATTACATTTTTTGGGACTTTCAAAAGTCCATGTCACAACTTTGAAAAATCATTTTCCACCCATTCAATTTGTCTTTAGTGTTTTAAACATAAATCATGAAATAACCCAAAGTTTCAAATACATTTGACTGATACATTGTAAGGAAAAAAATTCACATGTGCATGCATTTTATAAGGCATTACAAAAATTATCATCAAAATTCAAAAGTCCGTTACTCATTCAATATTTAGGATTTTCATGTGTTTTTTTCATTTTTGAAATGCTAATTATATTAGGATTACATATGTCAGTCCTTTTTTGGATACTTCAATGAAAATATTAATGTTTTTTATTGAAATCTCAAAGAGACGTAGGAAAAAGTACAAGTGCAACACCCAAAAAAAGATTATGTAACATGTTTTCACGTTGCACCATATCTTCAACAAACAATAAATTTTGTCATTTTATTATTATGAACATTTTTTTTTAACCATCCTAGGAAGCTTAACTTAGCTACCCTAGGCTAATTGGCCTACCCTACCCACCTATTTAAATATAAATATGGTTTAAACAAATTGAATGTCTCATTTAATTAGACCCATGTTTTTTTATTAAAGGTGTTCATTTTTTATCCCATTCGAAATAGTCAAGAAAATCACTTTAATCAATTGGACAAGTCAAAAGAGAAATGTCACTTTAGCAACTAAAGCCTCTAGTCAAATTGAACTACTTTTTGTTAAAATGGATAGGGGGCAATCAAATTGGGCAACTTGAAAAGCCATGACTTGTAGTAGTGATGGGCTACAAGAAGAATATTAGCATTGGTATTTAATGCATTCACATCAATCATTAACACAAAAAATGATGAGACTTTTTCATGTGAAGCATATCTTACAAGCTCCACAATTGCAAGACCATCATGTTGTATCTATACCAACCAATTGTTGGAAGATTTACACAAGTTGTGATCATGAAGTCAATTGTGTTAAAATCTTTTATGTCCATATGGAAGAGGACAAGGAGTATTTTCACAACCAAGACTTCATTATTGGATGTTAAAACACTCTAAGGGAAGTTATTTTTTATAGATATTATGTAACATGTGAAATAACTTGGGTAATTTTTGGTATCCTATGATATAATAGAATCTTAGAGGTTCATATTTTATTAAAATTGAAAGTATTATAAATAAAGTTTAAGTATATTTTCATAATCCAATTCTAAACACCTATTTACATTTAGGTACATTATTATAATTAAAATTTCAATAAGTTGTGTACCATATATTTTCTTGCATGTCATTTGGAATTTTTTTTGAAATAATTAAGAAAACACTAACATACCTTGAGTTGTTAAGAGTTGGTGAAGGTGTTTGAATGACTCAAAAAATGGTTGTTTAGAATTGATAGAGGCCATGACATTAAACAAATAATCAAGTTCTAGTTGTAATTACTAAATGATCACCTAAAATTCAAGATAAATCAAACAAAACCAAGGTGGAAATTTTTATTCTCTTTTACTTCTTTGTCTTGACTTAGTGAGGATTCTACATAAATTTGGTATGTTTGAAAACCAAATGATCCACTAGCCAACAATCTATTGTCCCATGGCAAGCCAAATTGAAACCATTAGCAGACATGCTTCAAATGCCAAAAAAATTCATAAAGTAAACACAAGTTCTTATAAATTAGCATTAAAAAAAATGAATTGTATAAAAGCCCATTGTCAACATGGTCAAAATAAAGCTAATAGAAATCAAGTAAGATTTGCATTAATATCAACAAAATTGGTTTTTATTTCTTAAATAATTCATTTTTATTTGAGTTTCTTAATCATGAATCTAATTAAACATTTAATATCATGAATATAAGCTTTTTCTAAACTACCTTTTGGTCAAATGTACCCCATCCCTATTAAATCAAGCTTAGTTATTGAGAAATGGACTACCTTTTCTTCGATTTAAACAAATCATTGCATAAACCTTTTGATGAGAGTCACAAGTGGGGTACCCCCATAGGAACCACTTGAGTCCTAAAACTTTACAACATATAAAATATTGTTCATTTACTAGTCCTTATGTGTCCGACCATAACATCTTTATATTTATATTTTCCAAGCACATTATTAAACATTTGAAAAATATAGATGCTTTAATTTTCATAACATTTGATACTTGACAACAATTTATGTTTATACTTCAAATTGGATGCAATTTGGCATAACTTTGCTAGTCCTATCAATTCTTGTACCATACATTATAATTGTTATGAGTATGACTAAAATTTCTCTTTCATAGATTTGAAAATTGACATTAAATTGTGCACCGATTAAAAAAATTGAACCCTCTCTATGTTTATTACAAATACTTATAGAACTTGTTTGTCATTCTAAATTAATGGCAATGGATGAGCATAATCCATAGTTGATTTTTGTGAGTTTTGGAGTTTTTTGTAGTGTGACATTCCTTTTGGGCACCTTGAATGTGATTGTGCTTAAGATTGACTTACACCGTGTGACGGTTCCTTGTGAGCAAATCCATATGATATAAATCAAACAACAAAAGTCACAAAACCTATAAGATGGTCAAAATTAGGTCATGACTATTCTTCAAAAATGGGTAACAACACCTCTTAGCTCTACATTCAAACAACAAAGAACAATTATACCATTTGTGAGGTTTTTAAACTTAGAAGACATACCAATGAATGTACTTCAATGCATCAACAAGCTAGTCAACTAAGAGTTGAAAATTGTGATCATGATGTAAGTCACCTAAGCTTCATTTGAAAACTATATAAAAGTACACGATGTTGGTGAAGTGATGCAAAAATAGATTGAAAGGCGAAACCATCTTTGGGTGGTACCATTAGGAACCACCTCAAAGAATGGTTAAGGAACCAAAAGTGGCCAAATCATTTCCTAGGAGCTTTCCTTTAAATGTCATCATTAAATTGTTTTTTTTTCATGTTTATCCATTGCATTTTTTAATATATGGCTTGAAGTTTATTTTGGAATTAAAAATTGGTAATTAAAAAATATATATTCCTAATTAAAATGGCCCCTTTAAAATTTGATATTTTTAATTTTGAAAATTCACAACTAAATTATGTTTATTCAATTAATTGCTTAATAAAAACCAAAAAATAGAATGACTTGAAAATTACTTTAGGACAAAAAATCACAAGAAAGTTTTCAAATAATGTTTCAAATTTATGTTCTTGACCAAAAAGTTCAAGGAACGTTCTTTCATGCAATGATTAAGAACATCAAAATACACAATATTTTTGATATTATTGAAATTTCAAAATCTATGGAACTTAATAAATGTATTCATGAAAAAAATGAAAAAATTTATTCAAATGTTTCTTATGATTTTTCAAAGTTTGATGAATCTAAGAAAATCAAGGTGTGATGTTCCTAGTGGTACCACTCAAGGATGGGTTTACTCTAAAATTAGTGTTCAAACTTCCAAACAAAGGAGGAAAAACTTCCAAGCAACACATGTTAAAATGTAATAGTTGGACCATTAGGAAAACATGAGTAGATGTTCATAAGATTTTGAACCAATAGTTATTGCCTTGTCACAAATTATTAGTCGTATGTTTAGGTGAAGTCCACAAGATGCACTTCATAATTTTATTACATTGAACAATACTAAAATTGAATTGGTTGAAAAATGATACCATTTTAAGTAATTTAAATACAACTTGTGTTGGTTAAACATGATGATCTACTAGCCAATGAACTCACCAACATCATTTGCTTTCAAGCCCCCAACACACATACAAAACCCCTTCATTATAAAAAATCATGATTTTTCAAGGTGTTCAACTTTGCTACCTTGTTAATTTTGACTAAAAGTTTGGTCCATTTGATTAAGGGCTTTAGTTTTTTTAATTACATGTTTATTTTTACTAGTTTAATTGATTAAAATGACCTTTTAAACTACTTGGTCAAATGTGACATGTAGTCAAATTAAACGAACAATGCACACCTTTAATAAAAAAATAGGGTTGCAATCAAATGGGACATTTCATTTTTTTAAAAATATTTATTATTAAATAACATATATAAGGTTATTTTGGCTAATCAATTTGACCAACTATCATTTAAGTATTAGTCAAAATGGTAATCAAAACAAATAATAATTTGATTCAACAAGTACGTATGGCTTAAATAGGTAGGCATATGTCATAAATACATATTAAAAAAATCGTGACACAAAAATCTAGTCTAGGTAGGTAAGTACATGAAACATAGTTAAATACTTATGTTAAAGGGTATGTAAGCTAGGTATTTAGTTAACTACTTAGCCCACCTACCTACCTAACCTACTTAGGTATTTAATGTATTTAGTTATACAGTTTACAAAATTGAGGAGGACAAAGGATGTGAAATAAAGTAATATTGGCAAGGAGAAACACTACAACATTACTATCCTGTACTCAACAACATTAATATCCCATATCCTATTAATTAACCCACCTATTTACTATGTATTACCTAATTAATCTACTTACTTAACCTAACCTGAATTAAATTACCTACCACCTATAACCTAATGTGACCCATTATATCGTACATACCTCACTTGCCCACATACACCTATCTATTTATCTACATAGCTATGTACCTACCAACCAACTTACCTACATACCTATGTAACTTGCTACCAACTAAGTAAGTAGATAGGTATATAAGGTCAATAACTAAATAGGCAGCTACCTCTAAGTGAAAAAGAAACCTAATGTAATAATAAGTATATATATACCCCTAGTAAACCTTACTATACCTTTAGGGGTTTTAAGTCCATGTCATAATTACTAGCAAAAAATGATTTTGGTTGTAATTAAAGTGTGATCAATGTGAAAATAATAATAAATTCAACCCATTGGAAGAATGAAAAAACATTTACTTGCAAACTAATCATGAATATGTCAAGAATCAAATGTAATCACAAAAGGCCCACAAATAGTTGCATGTAACAACTAGTCACATGTAATTATCACAAATTTATTGGTAATAAAAACAAGATTTTTTCTAGCAGAATTTTTTCTATGTAACCAAAATGATGATCATGCTTAAAAAGATTTAGCCAAATTTGGTAAAAAGTTGTTAAATATGAAAACTTGTAATTTTTTAAACAAATTTTTATATGTTTGGTTACCTATTTGAACCATGTATAGACATTTGACTATTTTTTTTAAAAAGTCAAAATCTGGTAAAATTTTGGTGATTGAAATTTCAAAAAATTTGATTTTAGCACTTTTATTTCATTTATTGGTAGTATATCTAACCAATAAACAAAAATTTGGATTTGTAGGTATTATATTGTGCCTTTGGGCACCCATTATAATACTTACATTTAAGGTTAACTATTTAACATTTATTGTTATAAGAGGTTACAAAGTACTAAAACCCATTGTAGGTTGTTAGTAGGTAGTAAAAAAACCCTTATACCATGGCCACACTTAGTATTAAATAATAATTTTTTGTTAGCTTTAACATTATTATAAAATAAAGTTTCATTTACTTGATAGTAATAAGCTATAAAAATGCTAATTTAACAACAAAAGTAGGGACACTTGTCCACACCTAATGTTAGGTTAACAAAAAGTTTAGGTTTAAAAGTACTTACCATCATTTGTAATTACCTTGTGTGTAGACCTACATAGTTTGTAAATTACCTTTTCTATGATGTCATCATCATTTGTCGAACATTTGCAAATTGACAACACGACACACATAGTTCTTGACCTTCTTCTCCTTTTTTCATATTCTTCATTTTATTGTTCTCTATGTTGTATGACAACAAATGTTCTTGCACCAATCTTCTTGTTTGAAGCTTTTGGTGTTTTGGTGTACGCCTTTGCAAAGTTTCTTCAACTTTTTTCTTCAAAAGTTTTTGGAGTTTTATGCACTCTACAACAACTATGCATTTTCGCTTTCTTTTTTGATCTTTTTGAAGTTTTGCATGTTTATGATAATGATTTTTCTTCAATTGTTTCTTCCGTCTTTTTGTTGTTTTGTGTGATTTTGCTTTTGAAAGATTTTCCTATTTTTGTTTGTGGAATGTTTTTGTTTTCTTAAACCATCCTAATAATTTTCTTTTTTGTTGGTGTGTTGTCGTTCAAATTTGTGTGTATATCAAAAATCATTACATCGATGGCTAATGAACAAGATGTTGTGACTACATGTGTATTCGTTTTCTTCATTTTGATATTGTAGAATTTCATTTACCCACTTGAACTCCTACCTTTGGTTGATGCTTTTCTGTTGAAGTTAATCATCACAACAACCTTCTATCAAATTATTGATGCAAATGTTTATTTTGTTCATCACCAACTAAATAATGCAATTTTGGGTCATTTTGTGTTGATCTTGGTCATTGGGTTAAACTAAGATCCACAAATATGATGATCAACGATGGCTACACATCTTTAGAATGAGGAAATGCATTTTGTTTGACATTGTTGAATAACTAAAACCTATAATCCACAAACAAAACACAAGATATTGACTTGTTATTTTGGTTGAGGTGTGAGTATCTTGTGCATTATACAAATTAGTGCAAGATTGTAATCTTTTGGTATGTAACAAATTGTTATAGATCAATTGACTTGTCATCAAAGAGGTTGTTATGACCATCAATGTTGATTTCAAGAACATTATTGCTTGGCCAATTAGATCTAAGATGGAAACATTAATGCTTGGATTCAAAATATTCTGTGGTTTCCCAATTGTACATGGGGCCATTGACAATACACACTTTTCTATATCAAAACCCTCAAAGTGTGCCTAATTTCATTACTTGTTGTATATTACATAACCTTTTAATTTGTTGTCATGAAAATGATGTTAATAAAATCATGAACATGTTAGAACAAGAAGATGTGAGAAATTATTTAAGTATATGATGCCATTGGGTGCATTCACAGTAAAAAGAGCTAGTGGGCCCCACGTGTAGGTCCTTTTTAAGGATTATGTTTTTTCAAGTTTGAAACATGGCTTCCATGTTTTGGATAGGGCCCATTATTGGATGATAGTGCCAACTTCAAAAGTTTAATTCACATATGTTTCCATGAATTTTCGAACAATATTTAATTAAATCTGTTTTTTAATGATAAATTTTCAAGAAAATCTAATGTGTAGATTTCAACAAAAGTAAACATGTCAATATTTTAAAAATAATATGTGTTTCAAACCTTCAATAATACATTATACATTGAGTTTATCAAACATACTTTTTTTTAACATCATTTTAAATGGAATATAACATATTCACAAAGAAAAAAATAATGTTATATAACACATTCAATATTCATGAAAATGCAGCCTTGCTTTTGCTTATACCAAAATGTATGTTTTTTGTTTGAGGAAAATTTTCAAATTATGTAGTTTTAATGATCAAAAACACATTTAAACACTAAAAAAAAACTATTGTGGATAATTAAAGTAAAACATATATTCAAATTTTTAATGATACCATGCCCTCATAATCATCAATATATGGTCATCCATAATTTTTCAAAATTAGTGGTTTGGATTTACATAAAATAAAATACATTCAAAGTTTTAACACCTTGTACACATTGAACTATCCATTCCTTACTAACACTTTATGACCAATGAAACATATCAAAATTTCACAAAATTTATTTTGATGAAAATTCATAAATATACAAACATTTTGAAAATGATTTCATTAAATTTTAATCCTTACAATTCATGTAATCATTTTTCAAAGTCATGGGGGTGTAGGATTTTATGCATGTGCATGTAATCCTTAGCTCCTTTTACTATGAACACACCCCATTACACAAGGAAGCCACTTACATCAAAGATGTCAAGCAAGAGGATAACTAGTAGATTATGAATATCTTACGTCGATTGTTGGACATGAAATGTCAGGTGAAATTTGACGCTTTCAACTTGAAACTTACCTTGGGCATTAATGGAACATCTTTTAAATTAAAGTGATTGAGTAGGTAAACAACTTTACCCCTCTTTTTATATTTGTAATTCTATTTACATTAGTGACATATGACATGAGATCACAAACCAAATCTTTAATTCTTTTTGGTGTTTAGTAATTACAATAGGTTTAGATGACAATTTTGTTTCCCTTAATCTTCATTTAACTATAGTAGGTTTAGATGAAATCTGTTTCCCTTAATTTCCATTAGATGTAGTAGGTTCAAGTTGTGAGTTTTGTTTCCCCTTTGTATACATCTTGCCCATCACATGAAACAATCTGAATAGCTTCAACCATGTTTATGTGTCTAATTTACTTCAACATTTCGCATTTTGTAGTATTTAAGGAGTTTTTCTTGTTCTTGTGAATGGTGTTCTTCAATTTCCAAGTTTCTAGAGTGGATTTTGTTGATTGAAGCCACCAACATTTTGTTGCCTTTATGAGTCACTTCAACCATTCCATTGTTTACAACAAAGGATTTTCATTTGTCACCTATGTTGCCAAGTGCCATTCAACCAACAATGGGAGGAGGTTTCGCAATTCTTATAGATGCATTTGAATCCTTGTATGGTGAGGTGTAATCATGAATCACTTCATTTAGAGAGTCCAAAAATGTTCCCAATTGAATGAAATTTTCTCTTGTACTTGTTGTTGGAATGTACATGTTGCATGTGTCTTTGGAATTTGTTTTGTACACACCAGTGATGTACACAAATCTAGTTGCACAATTTGCCTTGTTGAGGTGAATGACAAAGGAGATGTGAGCAACACATTAGTTTTTCCATTAGGTTTTAACTACACCACATGAAGGCTAAACACATTATCAACTAGAGACATCATGTCACGAATATGAAGAGGATGTAGCATTGGTTGACCAGCTCCCATGAAGGAATCTATCATCTTGTACATTATTTTGTTATAATCTTGAGGGACAATTAAAAGCTACCTTTTTTTTATCAAGGTTAATTCCCAATACTTTGTATTGTTTCTTGCCCTTGACATGTAACAAAAAGTGTGTTTTAAATCACCATAAATTGTGCCCCACTTGTTTTTGCACATTGCACCATTTTTTGGTAATGGTGAATATCCACTTGCATTCATTACTTCTACAATCTTCCACCATTTGGAGGTAGTAGTTTCAAACTAATCTCTAGAATCCACAACTATTCCATATATGAATTCTTCTTCTTTTGCTTGCATTAAAACAATTACCTCTTGGTACTCCTAGTTCGGTTGTGGTTTTTTGTGCTTGCTTCACAACTGGAGTCTAAAGTGAGATTAGGAATGGTCTTCTTGCTTCTTGAGAGTTTGCCACCTCTGCCTCTTTGCACTTTCAGACCTCTTTTTATAGTTTATGATGCATTGTGTTACTTGGGTATCTCCACAAAATTTTCTACAAATTGATTTGAAATTAATAGTTAAACTTATTATTTATCATAATATTTGTATTTTCAATTTTGTAAAAAACAACCAAGTCATGTACCTTGATTGTTAGTTTCAACGAGGTTGCTATCACTACCTTGGAAATCCATCACAATTGTAAGATGATTTTGTCACATGGTGCATGCACATATGTAAATTTTTTTATTGTAGATGTAATTGTGCTTGAAAGGATCACTTGTTCAAGATGCATAATCATGGTGCATGTAGTTATGCTTGAAAAGATTGTTCGCTCAAGTTGCAGCTCTTGTGTTCATAGGTTGTTGAGGTTGAGCTCCACGTTTGATGCGATGAGCTTGCAATATAGAAGAGCTTGCTTGCAATATAGAAATACTTGCATATCGTAATATCGTTGAAGATGTGCCATTGCATGGGATGCAACATGTGACAACAATTTTTTTTCAAATTGTATCTTACCATCAATTTACTTGGCCATTTTCTGGTTCCCTAATTTAACATTACCTGCATAGTTCATTTTTGTAAATTTTCAATAATAAATTAACATTTTTTCATAATTTACCATTTTTCATAACATTAGTTTAACACCTGCTGTCACATCAGATGCCATGTAAGTTTTGATGTTATCTTTGCCACCAGGTGTGCACCCTTGTATTTTACCATTACTTTAACATTTAGGTAACACTGTTTTACCACCAAGTGTGGACGGACCTTTACCTATGCATAAAAACCATCTACTTTCCTAGTACCTAGTCTCCTATTTTCCTACCTATCTACCTAAATATGGGACCTACTTCTTACAGAATATGTTACCCAGGTGAAACCAGATGTTAACTCAGTTGAGGTTCATCCACAACTGAGTCACTGCGGCCACAAGGCAGACCTGACAAACGTGAAAGGTGCCTCCGAGGTGCCAGATTTCAAATTAGGTCAAGTGTTGAAGACCGTCGGAAGACTAGGTAGTCTCCGAGCGTCGTTCCAATGGAGCGAAGGTATCAGCCCTAACAGCATCCTCACAGAGCTAACTTCGCAGTGTTTGAAACTCCATTACAGCGGACTGGTGCAAAGTACGTGGGTGACATAATCTTTTGGTTCCAGCAAGCGGAATTTGCGTGCGAAGAGTGCGGCATCACGCTCACAAGTTCTCGAATCCGTTTCTCAAGAGCTTGGTGTCTAGTGTTGAGGGCTAAGGTTTCTTCCAAGGAGTTCTGGCATGGCTACCGACACTGGACTTGAATCCCTCGTTGATCGTAAAGTCCCTGTCCTAATCCTGATGTCCCGAGTTTGGAGTTCTCGATAAGTTGTGGTGTTTCTCTTCTGCCTTGCTGTAGAGGGCCGTTGCAAGGACAGGGGAGTGCACTATTTAGGGTTTTAGGGTTTCTTGGATGCAGGTCATTTAGATGCTTTGATCTCTGATCGTTGCTGGTAAACCTTCAATTTTTTGATGGGGCTTCTGTTCCTCTTTCTAGTTTAGGTTGCATATTTTGGCTATGTTCCCGATGGTATGGATTTTGCTTTTGCGGCTTGCATTGATAGAAGCACAAAAATTAGGGTTTAGGGATCTATATCTCCTCTTTTACTTGTGTTTTAGTCACTCCGTGTTTCCTCTTTTATCTGGTGGCCATGATCATCGTCTTCATGACAAGCTCACTTGTTTCTTTTTCTGACGTGGTGTGCAGAGACTATATCCGTTATTACAAATGACGGGCGCAACATTGTGGTATGTTTGTCTTATTAAGTGTCCTTCAACCAATGGCACTATATGAGGCATTGTAAAAGACCTTTGTGTTTGATGATGCAGTTTACCCATGCAGGTTGCTTATCATCATTTTGGTTACCATGTGCACAGGGTGTTTTAAGAGGATTTGACCAAGCTACAAATTTGATTCTTGATGAATCGCATGAGCGGGTCTACTCCACCAAGGTATCACTTTGTTGAGTTCTAAACTTAAGAGGAGATGCCCTTTATTTTGTGAAGTTATATGTAGATTCCTTGTTTAGATTAGAATGTGAAGTATTTAATTTGGAAATGCGAACCTTGAAAGAACAATTCAGCCTCCTTTTAAGAGTTTATGATATCTAGAAGCACACTGTATGTTACTGTATAGGCCTGTGTAGGTTGGATTCGGTGCTTTCTTTGTTTGTGTGGATGCTTCTTAGATTTGGAAAATTTCTTGTTGCAGGCTGGTGTTGAGCAGGTGGTGCTGGGGTTGCACATCATCCGAGGAGATAACATGTAAGCAATTTCGCAATTTGGGTTATTGCTAAAAATGGAATCCTGCTTTCTACAGTTCAGTAATGACCATAATTCTGTGAGCATCTATTACCAATTTATGTGTTGCCCTCAGCTTTGGGTCTAAAGTAAGTACATGAAGTCATGGTGTGTCCTAATGTTAGCCAATGATGTTAGTCCCATCCTCCTAACTACAGTTCTCAAAGCATCAGATTAGGCAGAGATTTACTGGTCAATGTGTCTCTATTTAGACAACATTTGAGGTGCTTGTAGATGCAGAAAGTCAGTTTTATGCATCCAGGACATTTTAAAGTTTGAATTGGCTAGAGTGAAAGCAACATTGGAATACCTGGACTTGAAACCCCATATCCTATTTGAACATGTCATGGTGTGGTTGAACCTGAAGAATCCACTACAGGTGAATAGCATAAGCACAGAGAATAAGTTCTGAGAGTTATGTGGCACAGAGGGGTGGTGGGAGAGTTGGATGAGGAGCTGGATTCAAATCTGGACTTGAGCTCCCTCCGAGCGCATCCCTTGAAGCCTGTGCAACACTAGCTGGTGTTTACCATAACAGGTATTGACCTGCTTTTTAGACTGACTTTTGGATGTTCTGCATGACTTTTGAGAACTTGTGTTATGTTAACCATGCTCTACCAATTAACTCTCAAGGGAGATTCATACTCAGGGTACAAACTAAAACTCAACCTTTGTTCTTATTGCAAAGGCAAAATCCCCTCTTCTATTCCACAGATCTGAACTAATGAGGAAATCTTACACTGCCAACTCACTAGCAATGTGATGTGGGGTATCCTGTGTCCTAATGTTAGCCAATGATGACAGCAGTGGATCACCAAGGTGGGATCTAGGATTCTTGTTCTTTAAGAGGACTAGCAACAAAAACTACAACACCAGCAAAACAGTAATGCTTTCAAAGCAGGGTTGTCTCTCTCATCTTTGTGTTTGTTTGCCCAGTCATTGAGCAATCTTTGCACATCTGAACAGCTTTTGTCACTGGGGGGATGAGTTCAGCAAACCAAGCTTCAAATGCTCCAAAGCTGGATGTGAAACTTATGAGCAGATCTTTTCAGTTTGCCAGAGAATGGAAGAGACAAACTTCAAGCATAGGGCAGGAGCTGTTGCTCTGAGAGGCCCTTTCTGTTTCCAAAACACCAAGTTTTCATATTCACAGTTGTAATTGTTCATCGTGAAGTACCGTAAATGGGATCTGACCTTTCACTTGACACAACATATCCTGTTGGAAAAGAGCCATATCTTGACTGATTTGGTTTGCATTTTGTTACCTGGTTATACGTTAAGCACAGCCATTTGCCAATGTGATCATTGTTAGTGAATCTGGATAGCAGTAGGAAATGAATGCTTCCCTGGAAACGATTCCTAGAGTATTGCAGCTGTCAAATTACCTGAGATTTTCACAGGACAAGCAAGTCTAAGACTCTTCTCTTAAACCTTGCAAGTGGTACTTAGCATAACCACAGATTCAGATTTCATGTGTGAAGGTCGCAATTGCAGGTGGGTTTGAGTTCAAAATATGTACAGTGGTGCTTGCTGAGCATGTTTTTGAAAAATATAGTTAGCCCTAAATTTTCTGCAGCAGTCCCCATTCTGCACATAGAGCCCTAAATATACCCTTGCATTTGAAGGGGTCCAAATGGCCAATTCTGCTGGCTTTTCCTGCTAGGCCAGCTGAGTGCTTGACTGGCAGAATGTGACAAATGGGGGCCATTCTCTAGTCCTGTAGTCCAGCATTTGTAGAATACTGGAATGTCATGTGGAGGTTCTAATTCAAGCAATTTCAGCAACTCAAAATGACTTGCAAGTCAGGTGATGATAGTGTTGGGGATCAACTCTTATTGCTATTTAGTAACACACCTGCTTGGTAAATTGTATGTTATGATCTTGACTTGTAAGTGTGTCCCAGACTTCATCTAAGATGTACACTATATCGCCATATGTTTTGTTTACTGTAAAGCCCCGAGGTGGTGGCATTCCCAAAGTTAGGGGGTTTAAGATGATACAGTAGCGGAGTCTGGCCCTGCATTTTGTGAATGTTCCTCTCCCCTGGGGCTTACCCACTGGAAAGCATGAGGTGGTAGGAGTAGAAGGGAATTTCATCTTCATATTTGGGAGTGGGAGGGATCTTACTCCTACTGTTTAGGAGCAAGATCCTACACATATAAGTTGGTGTAAGGCCTAAATAGTAGCCGTAAGATCCCTCTTGTATTCTTTAGGAGAGATTTTCAAGGATATAGTGTGGCCTGTACCCCTGGTTGAAGTGTGACTTAAATTTTAAATTTTATTGAATTTTCAATGACAGAAATTACTCAAAATTTGATTTCTCTCACATTTGAGGTCTGAAAATTAAGAAATCACCTCCAAGAAAATCTACTTTCCAACAGGACCACAGCATGCTTCAATTTCTCAAAAAATTTTAATTCTGATTTTGTTAATTTTTTTTGATAAAGTTGTTCAATATTCAATATCCCTCAAATTGTAGGTCTAAACATTACAAACACTACAAACCAGCAGATGTAACATTGAGGGCTTTCCAATGATACCAAGAGCGCTATGAGGACTGCCATGGTTTGGGAGATCTAAACATGACAAACAAAGCAAAATGAAAAAAAACTACCTTAATTGATAGATAAGGTATGCTCCAAATACACTAGGAAATTTCTCCTAGTGCTTTATGATGTGATACTTTTAAGGTTACCATCTACATACATTACATATATTTGAGATGATATTTGTAATGGTTGACACCTCAGGATAATAAAGAAATGAGTGCCTACAATAAAATTAGTGCATTTGGTAATGTATTTGTAGGGTGCCCTATTTAGCACAATTTCTCCTCGGTAGAAGGCAGGCTCCGTAGAAGGCAGGCTGTTTAGAACAACAAATGCCTGTTCCTACATATGTTTCGTTTTTAAAATGGCTCTCCTCTTTTTCTCATTCTCTTCAAGTACCATGGAATTTTTATTTATTTATTTATTTCTGCCAGGGTGCTTTACGTCAGCTCTCAGAGTGTGGCGTTCCCAAAATAATAAGCACCCCTTGCCTCTGCCTCGGGTGGAGCTTATTTTGGGAACGCCCTGCTCCTCAAATATTACCCTCCAAGTAAATCACTGGTGGAATTTTGTCTAGTGTGTATGTGGAGGGCGGCCTACCCTGAGTAATATTTCGCCCTCAAAGGGGATGGCACATTACGCCTAAGGTTGCCCATGTAAAAGATTGACACACCAAAAGCTCTTATGTTATGGATGATCACCACTTTTTCGCCATATCACAAAATTGAAGAAAACAAAATGCTGGATGGAATTCAAAATTCCCTTGCCTTCTTCCTTCTTTAACGTTCTGCCTTCTTTACTTATCTTTTGGGATTAGGGTTCCAAACTTTTAGGGTTCCTCTAATACTCCTTGCTCATGTTGGGGTTTCATCTCGATGTTTCGTCTCGGTGCGTGCTTTTCTGTGTCCCGCAATTTGTAGAATCGATCAGAATCAGTCGGAGATTAGCATCTGCGTTTGGTGCATTGTTTCATCGCCAGCAGTCAGGAGGTAGTTTTGTAGTGAATGATTGAAGGACAAGAAGCAGAAACCAGGGATTTAGGGGTAATATCTATGGCGTCCTCTTTTCAGCGGCGAGGCATACCCGTTGCGTCTTTTGTAGAAGACGTGCCCACCTTCTTGCAACAGTACAACTCCGATCCCTCAACCGCCCTCACAGCTCTGCAGGAAAAGCTACAGCAATATAAAATTGCCGAGATGAAGCTATTGGGGCAGAAGCGAGACCTTCAGTCCAAGATCCCCGATATGAAGAAGTGCTTGCAGATTGTGGGAACCCTTCTGGCAAAGCGGGGGAGCGGGGAAGTGATGAAGATGGATTTTGAAGTTGCGGAGGGGATCTACTCTCAAGCGCAGTTTGAAGACACTAATTCTGTTTGTTTGTGGCTTGGGGCGAATGTGATGCTGGAGTACACCTGCGAAGAGGCTATGGAACTGTTAACAAAGAACCTGGATACGGCCAACACTAGCTTGGCTGCAATGGTGGAGGACCTGTATTTCTTACGCGATCAGATTACAACAACGGAGGTCACCATTGCTCGTGTTTTCAACTGGGACGTGCATCAGCGACGGAAGCAGCGGTCGCTCAAGGCGGATGAGTCATCATAGTTAGTCGTATGAAACCTTCATTACAGAATTCTAATATATTTGCAATGCTCATCGATCTTGCACATTTCTTGATCTTCTTTTATGATCTGAGTCTCTTCTTGGAGTTTCAATTTTGGTCTTCGATTTCCTGCTCATGGTTGCTTACATACCAATTATGGGGATACCGACCTACTCTTAGGAGGTGAGAGTTGTTTGCTTTGCAGTTCTGTTAGTTGCAGGTTCGATACATTCAGGATAAACATGAACACTTGCCAGAAGGTCACAATGCAAGGCCAGGTTTCCATCTGTCATCCTAAGATCAATACATGCTCACTATACTAATCATCTGTTCTGTTCCTTCAACATGTTTCTGCAAGGCCATATGACATAGAGCTGATGTTTAGATTATCAGTGCTAACCCAAACATGAAACTTTTGTTGACAGCAGGGAGAAGAAGGTGATACAATCTCAAAAAGAAGAGAAAAAAACACCCATAGTAAACTAATCACCCTAAAGTTAGCTGCAAACTGAATTGATGTCTAAAGTCTAAACCCTATGAAACTTATCTAAAACAGACCACAATAAATTTGATAAAGAGGAAACAACTATGCAGAGAGAGAGAGGGAGCTCGGATGGTTCAAGGATCCTCAATATACACATAGGGAAAATCTGAAGGGATATTGAGGATATAAGAGAGCACTTTCCTCTCTGCAACTCTTTCCAGTCTTCACTATGCAAGGTATGCTTCTGTTTTTAACTACTTGGCTTCATTTTCTATGGTGCTTGGAATCAATGATTTCTTCATAGCTCTGCATGGTAGAACAGCACCATATGTTGGAAGCTTGATCTGTTTTTGTAGATCTGTCAGGGGCAAAAGGTGGTAATCCCTTTGTAGAATTTTTAAAGATTTTCTGGAGAACATTGGAATTTTGGGTGTGTATCCTCATTTGGGTGCCATGGTGAGAGGGTATCATTAGGACATCTTGCAGGTATGAGTTCTAAATTATGCAAAAGACAAATGTTGTTTTGCTATAGAGTCATGAACTTGAAAAGAACTTCAGTTTGCAAACTAGGGTGTCACTAACCTTGGTATTCACATACAAGCTTCATGAGTATGGAAGAGAGTAATATACACTTGAGTTTTCTTCTCCAGTTCATGATAATGAAAATAGTTATACCGTGCATTATGACTTGTCCCCAATGTGGTGGTTGAAGGTGTGTATTCATGCATCCCTTTGAGAAATCTGTTGGTTCAATCTACATCCTATATTCAGCAGCTCTTGCTTGCTGTCCACAAAATGCATCATTTTGATCTGCAATTTGAACTTGCAAAAGAAGCTGTGTCAATAACTGTTGTTTGTGATTCTAACTCTTGTTAAGGAAGCCTCATTGATAATCATGGTTTCTAGGGGCCTGAAAATTGTTATTTGTATTTTGAGCATATGAAAAAGAGTTGTACGAAGGTGACCCTTTGAGCATAAATATCACATCACCCTTTTTTTTGAGCAAATCCATCATTGCATTTTTCATCCAATATGATATTTGTAGTGGATGTCAGAAATGCCAATTGTTTGATGTCATTGTTTTATCCTATGTATACCTTTGCTCATATATCCTCAATATCCCTTCAGATTTTCCCTATTGAGTTCTTAACCAACCTTTACCTTCAGTTCTTCATTTTCCATCAATGGTCACAAATGGGTCCATTTGCTCCTTTTTGTGAGACAATGGTCATCATGTTGAAAGCAACCCAAGGTCAACGTGTGTTTTGAGCATGTACCCAAGAAGGAGAAATTGCGTTCATAGCTTAGAGATAAAATGATGAGAAATAGGATTATTCTCAAGTCAAATGTTGAGTCCACCATGACTTCAAAATCATTCAAATATGTCCTATCAATTTGATAATCTTAAAATAAATGATGTTCAAAGATAGTCCCATGCACAAAAATTGGTCTCTGTGTTGTTGAATCAAAATAATGACCCCATAAATTTTTAATCCCTTTGAGTTGGTGATGGTGCATGTCAACATGAAGTGAAGCTTTTCTTTTTGAGTTTCAACAATTGATGAATTATAAAGAAACTCTATTGTCAAAATGTTAAAAGAATATGGTGAAATTACTTGAAACCAATGTGCTTTCATACATGAGTAATCATAGACTCATGTACAAAGGCTTCAAAGTCCAACTTTTCCAACCTATGTGGTGGGCAAAACATAACATTGGCCATGTGACAAACCTAGTCAACCTACACACAAATAAGCTGATCAAACCTTATACAACATTCAAACAAAGATGATAGAAAAAATAAAATGTGCACAAATTGATATCAAAGTGATAGAATGAAATATGGAAAATTTGAAAACCTTACTAGACAAAAAATTCACAATAATGAAAGACAAGTTAGACTTGCAGGATAACATGGAAGGGGTGAGGGAAAAGAGTTCATGTGGTTGACATCATTGAAATATGACAAATTTTTACAAATTTGTGAGCATTGTAAAAGAACTAAGGGGCAACATCCAGTAAGTGTAGCTTCCTCAAGGACTTAAATGGAGCTCTTTCACGTTGAAACTTTTAGAGGTAGAAATGGTTTAGGGTTTAGAGTTGCACCATGTACATATGTAAATAATTATTTCACCTTTTGCAACTTTGATTTTCAAATTTTTGGAAGGGAAGGGAAAAAGAGGGAGAATAAAACATGTTGTGAGTTGTAAATCTTCCTTAGGGTTTTTCTTGGTTGAAAGAAGATATGGTGAGAGGAAACTTTTATTTTTTTATGGTTTTTGAAAACGAAGGGTTTATCAAAGGAAATTGTCTTTTGATAGTTTTAAAACTTAAAAATAAGGTTGGGGGAAGGGTGGGGGAGTGTTCTTGGTGAACCAAAACAAAAAATGTATTTGAAAGTTGAAGTAAAGATATGGAGATTTGAAGGTTGTGGGATCTATACCAAGTAGATATTATACATGGTTATGGTTTTGGTGGAGCTCAATTTATTTTTGTTCCATTAGACAATTTCTTGGGTTGTTTATTGAGAAGGTTGAGATTTTTCAATATTGTTGGGCACAACTAGACAACAAAAAAATTATTATAATTCAAAGATACATGGTGATAGTTTTTTGGCATTTAATTTGAGAAGGTCAGAAAGAATCAACCCTTTTAAGTTAAACAATTTTAAATTTACATTTAACTTGGTTAAGTTCGAATGTGCAAGCATGGCAAGGACACATTTCAATGGCAACATGGAGGCAAGAAATATAAATGCTTATGAGCTTAAGCTAAAGAAAGGGAAGTTAAAAGGTTCAATGTTGGGGTGAAAAGTTAGGCACAATACAACCACTTTGATATATGGATGAAGGATCTCTTGGTAACAAGTAGTGAACTTTAGCAATTTTGGTAGGTAGGAGGATCCATTTGGTTGTTTTTTGCTTGTCTTTTTGTCTTTTAGTGTTAGTGGTATTAGTTTTTGGTAGTTGAATTTAGGAAGTGACAGATATATGAAAGCATTAAGATGGATCTCCCATGAAGCCATTTTGCAAGACCAATTGTTGAGTTGCAGCTCATGTGCGATATGTTGTTCAAATCAATTTTGGAAAATACATTTTTGGTAATGTTTTTAATGAATGATGGTGCTTTGCATGGAAATTTGTAGCATTTAAATATTGAGTTTTAAGGAGAAGGTTAGGAACAAAAACATAGTGAACTTGTTAGGGGTAGTAGTTAGATGCTAGTTGTATGAAGTGGAAGTGTTATAGTTGAAGGAAGTGGGTCTTCATGTACTCTATGTTTGAATGCTAAGGCCTTGTTCATCCTTTAATATCATTTAAATACAAGTTGAATGTCTTTTGTTGGAGGAAAGTAGTGGGCCACATGTGTATGGTTGGTGTGGAGACATTGTGTGACTTGTTTTGAGTTTCAGTGCGTTGTAGTGTGAACATAAATGAAGTGGGTGAAAAATAAAGGAGTTTGATGCGCTTTCTGTGTGAATGGAGTTTTAGGTTTTGGGCTCTTGTGATTATCAACTTTTTGCACAGTGATGGTGGAAAGCTTTCTAGCACTGTTTATTTCTTCAGTTAAGATTTCGCCTTAAAATACTTCATGAAGGCATGTGTGGTTGTGAAGGATTGTTTTGTTGTTTGTGTGTAATGTTGATTTTATCTAAGCAGAGCTTCCGATGGTGGAGAATAGAACAACATTGATGAAGCATCGGAATTTTGGCGGTGTTGTGGAGGATTTAAGGTAGAAGAAGGTGTTATAGGTAGAGTGAAGTTAAGTGATTTATCAAATTGTTGTGTAGTCTTGCTGTTGCATCTGTAACTGCTGAAACTTTTTTCGCTACTACTTAGTGATAATAGTGTGTTGTGATGAGTAAGCTTTCTATAAGGAGTTGCTGTTGAGAAGTGATGAAGAATTTACGTGGTCTGAGCTGTAGTTAGATGAGCATGTAGCTAGATAAACCATAATGCATATGTCTAAGCGATGTCTAGAAATGAAAATCAGGGATGGGTAGTGGCTGTTGGAGTGTTAGGTATTAGAAACCTTCTTCGGGTATCCTAGGTTTAGTGTAGATGGTGCAAAACAGTCAGGTTGAGCTTGTGTAGATGGTGCAAAACAGTCAGCTTGATGCATATACTTCAACCTTAATTTGGAGTAATGAATTTGCATTCTACGTTTAGTGGTTTTACATAAAACCTCATATCTCATAGTTCAATGGACAACTAGTACCCATAATTGTGTCTGTAGTGGTTTTAGGGTGTCCATTTTCTCGGTTATGAACCAGAGAATAAAAGTCCGTTTTGTTGCATTACATAGTAGGGGTGGGCATAGAAGCTTTAAAGACTGAATGAACATAGAACGATCTGATCCATGGCTAGAACTTCAAGAAAGCTTGTTTCACACTCCTAGGTCTTAATGGTGTAGGGACAGAGCTTCTATGGCAGCTAATATTTCATTAGTGACGGACATGCACAGTCTATGGTAGGACATGGAAATGTTCAAGAATTGATATGTTCTACTTTTCAAATTATTCATGGAAAGGCAATTGGGTTCAATATGAATGTCTGATATGTTTGAGTTTATTGACATCTATTTCTAGCAGGATTCAGGTTTGAGTTGGGTAGTTTCAATGTGTATACCATAGAGAGAGTTTGTGGTATGTTTCTTTTGGTATTAAAGTGGTCGGTTATGTTGGAATGAACATTATCATGTGAATGATCATAACAGTTGGAACATGACAGTAGTTATTAGTCAATGTTCTGTGATTCCAGCATGTCAACCTCCAGTGAAGATGAATTTAGGATAGATGAGATTACCCAGGATGTTCACAAGCAGTAGTTAGTCATTAGATTCGATTACCCAAGAAGACAGATTGGGCCTTAGATCGGAGTGTTGATCTTATGTTTGTTAGGTTTTGGAGTAGTAAACATCATAGGGCTTAATCCTGATGAAGTTCAAGTTGGTGATTTTGTAGTTGAACTAAGCAATAATGGATTTTATACCCGGGCACAAGTGTGGATAAGAATGTACAATGGAGCAGGAGGGTGGGAGTCAACAGTAGAACTCCAAAGGCAGTACCATTTTACCTCCTACCTTGCATAGAATATCAGCTTTAGGTTCTGAAATATAGAGTAGGGTACGTAGAATAGGAGACATTTGCATTCCTAGACTCACCATCCCACCAAACCATTTTACTAGGTTTTACATACCTGGTGTGGAGGATCTATTGCAAGCAGGAGATAAAATTTTGAGGGTGCAGCATGTCGGTATGAGATCCCATCTACTGAGCTGGAAAATCTGGCATACTTCAGATGCGGGCTACAGTATTAATTGGAATCTTCAAATGAACAATTCTGTTTTTCTCATACCATCTAGTTTCATCCCATTAGGTCCAGTCAGTGAAGGTGATCAATCCGAGTTTCTTACTTAACATTCCAAGAAATTTGCAATAGCTGAAGGGGATTGATTTCTGAAGGATGTAATTTTTTGATGAATTGAAGAATACAATCTGGGGTTTCTGGGTTTGATGAAACTGGTTTTTCCTGGGAACCACAAGCCGGCTTCCTTCTCCTAAGAATAATAGGATTTGCATCAATGAGGACTGTTGGTTTTGATCCATCTAAGGTAATAGTTGGGGATGTTGCCATAATCATGATACATGCTGGGTTCTTTTCAAAAGCTGCAGTATTGCTGAAGACTCAGACAGGTTCTGATTGATGACAGTGGGTCCTCATATAGTCCAGTGAATCCCACTTCTTCTTTACCTGTTCTTGGTTGTTTTAGTTAGATTGAAGAGAGAAGGTTAATTAGGGAAAGAATCACCTCTATTCCTAGGGTTGGTGACACTTTAATGCCTGTGGATATAGACAATATAGGTTATTGTGCCAAGTTTTACCATCCTGAATTAGATTCCAATATAAAAATTGGGGATTGGGTTTAAGAGTTTCCTATTCTGGTAGAAATGCCCACATGTTGTGCTAGATTTACTATGAGGACTTGTATGGTAGGTTGGGTTGGAGATATTCAGCAGTGATGCTAATTACAGTATCAAGGTGGATGATAATAGGATAAAGGCAGTGGCTTCAGAAGGGGTGGATGGAAAATAACCAGAACTAGAAAACCTATGACAGATTTTCTTGAGCTCGGTAGATTTGTTGTGGGGTCAGACTTTAAATTGTTGGCAAGACGACTAGCCCACAGGGCATGGATGAGTTATTTTGGGGATGGGATGTGAATGACTGGGTGGAGAGGTTAACTATGGCTGTTGAGGTATGAGATCTCAATGTAGACAAGCTCTTCAAGATTGCAAAGTTGAATCTGAAGGAAGAGCCAAGGAGTGGTTTAGGAGATTAAATCCAGCACCAGCTGACTAGACAAACTTGTGTACACTAATTGTCCAGAAATATGGTGGTGTGGATGCATATGATACCAGAATGAAGCTAGATGCCTTTAAACAAGAACCTAAAGAAAGAGTTCAAAAATACTTTGAACTTTTTGACAAACTTTTCCAAAGGGGTAGAATACAGGATGCAGAACAAAGGCAAAGGCATATGGCCAGGTTGCAACTGGAGATCTGCAAAGTATGTGTTGTGAGGACCTTTACTCATATTGAGGAGTTGGTTGTAGTGGCAACAGAGTTGGAAAAGGTGTTGGGAGAACTTGGGGAGACACCCTATGAACCTTTGAAGGAAGAACATGAAGATGGAGTTTCTGAAACTACAGTGGAGAAGCAGGTCAGACTTGCTTTGAACAACACACTGATTAGTTTCTTTCGAGGAAATGCATCTAATTTTGGTGCATCCTCATCCTTCACTATCTTTGGTGGATGCCAGATTTGCAAAGGAGATGACCACTTAGCTATTACCTTCCAAGATTAAATGAACCATGGCCAAAATGTGCCAAATGTGGCATGTCTCATTGGACAAAAAATTGTGGAGTGAAGTGTTCTTTCTGCTCAGGTTTAGGTCATTCTGAATATTGATGTTGGAAGAAACCCAAGGATGGGAAATCCCACTCTGGAGCAGCAAATTTTTTGGAGGTTATAATGCAACAATTAAATAAACTTTGTGGTGGTGAGAATGTATTCTCTTACACCAGAGTTCTTCAACAGAGAATGCCTGTAGAGGTTGTTCCAGGTGTAACTGTTCCAAGGTCTTGAAGTCATTGGAGAAGGAATGGGAACAACAGGGAGGCATCTGTCAAATCTAAGATCGTTGCCCACTTCATTAAAGGAAAAATTTCCCTTTCATCCATGGAAACTATCCTCATGATACTAGGAAAATTGGAGCATTTTGAAAGTTTGGTGAAGTTAGCAAGGAGGCATAGGGATTCAGAAGCTGGTGAAAACCAGATATCCATGGTATCAGCACCCACAGCAGCTCGGAGGATTTGCATCAACAAGACACATCAAAGTAAAACCCTCCATCTATTGGTAGAAATCAATAACTATGTGGATGAGGGGTTGGTTGACACTGGAGTGTCAATGTTGGTCTTGGTTGCAGCAGTTATCCAGGAACTGGGCATAATGCATCTTGTTTCTAGTTCAAAAACCTACAAGACTGCATCTGGTGTTGTTACACAAGCCATGGGTTAGATTGATGAGGTTCCAGTCAAGGTTGGTGACGTGCAATGCAATATGACTCTCATGGTAGTAGATATGGATAGTTATGACATCTTATTGGGTCTAGATAGTTATCACTTCTTATTGTCTTGGAAGTGCCGATTACTGCTGGAGCTGCTCTAATAACTAATCACTTCTCATGTAACATGTTACTTTTAGCAATTTGAACTCAAAAGTTCTCATATCCTGCAAGCATCAGATGGATACTCAAGCATGCAAAGGTGTTGGTGAACACAGAACTAGATTGAACAATCCTGGTTAAGGCAGATGAAGAGGAAAAGCTGTATAAACTTGTAAACAATAGCAATTTATCAACTAGACAGGAAGCAATTGGAGGTACACATCATTCAGGATTTGATGACCCTGCATTTTGTTTTACTTTGCCTTACTAGTAATTAGATTGCAGCTTTTGCATGACACCAATGACTGGCTTGTGTACCTATGTTATCACATGATTTTATCCTATAACAGCTCTCTTTATGCCACATATTTGCCAAATTCACACTGTAACATATGCCCTCACATTCAAGGAGACATAAATGATGTGAACAGCTAGACTTAAAAAGAATGGGATCACATTTGAAATAGGAAAACCTTGAATTAATGCACCTACAAACAAACCAAGGTCAGATGCTCAAACAATGCAGAATTGGCAGCAGATTGTGACTTTTCAAGATGCTATTCATCACTATCCAGGATGCAAAAGAATGAAACAAGAGTACCTAAATGGTTTTGGAAAGTGGGCCAAATCAAATACATAGCTAATACCTTCTACATCAGTGCCAATCATTCATCAGCTCTTATGAATTTCACCTATACATGACAGCTGTTACTATGGTAAATTGATTTGGGTCAGATGACTGTCTCACAAAGGGACTAAATAACCATGCGCAACTGTGGATCTAAGCTGACCTCTTGTGGTCCATCAATCACAGACCAGGCCGCAGCATCTCAAAGGGTAATGATGCAACTCCAAGAATCTCTACAAAACATTGCAGAAGCCACACAAGCAAATGCAAGTTGTGCCCTATTAACTCATTTGTTGGCTATGACTGACTACAGCATCAGATACCAATCTTTATGTATTGAAGCATGGAATAGAAGTTCAGGTATCACGTGGAGGACCCTTCTTTGCAGCTTCAGCTGCAGCCTTCTCAGCCTCAATACCTGCAACAATTTCTTCAACTTCTGCTTCCTCCAGCAATCGCAAGCCCTCATCATAGGTCTGAACTGCAATCTCAATGTTCTTTCCACCACTCTCTACCACCTGCCCAGATGCCAAAAAGTCCCTTAGTGCTGTGCAACCAACTTTGCAATTAGCAGTTCATATTGCCTACACTGAATCCTGAGCAACCTGAAGCCACTGACAGTCAGGTTTCTTTGAGCCAATGGACCACAAATTTGTATCTCTTGCTCAGAGCTTAGCTGAAGATGAAGAAATGTCTGTTATATTATTCTGTAACCTCAATAACAAACCATTTCATGTAGTGACCTCTTTTGCAGCTGAAAAATGTACAACAATATGCAGCAGACCAAGGAGCTCCTGACAAAGCCCCCTTGGATCAGCAGTTGCCCAAAATCTGTCTAAAGGAAACAAGTGTCATCTTCTTTATGTGACTCACCTTGGGATCACTGAAGGTCATACTCTGGTCTCTAAACATACAAAAGCCAACTAACAGATAGTGAAGCATTATCCATAGCCTATCAATACCTTCTATACTTCAGGGAAGAGGAGATATGAGAATGAAAACAGAAATGTTGAGGTAGATAGGAAGATGGTGAATCCAACTTACTTCCAGTAGTGCTCGAACAGCAAGCTTGACAGTTTCCATACCAGATGTCTCAGTGTAATTCTTCTCTAAAAACTCACGCACAGAATTTGAGTTCCGACCTGTAGCATTAGCTTTCCAGGCAGAGAAAGTGCCAGAAGGGTCAGTCTGATAGAGGGAAGGTGCTTTAGTGTAGGGGTCAAAGCCTACAATTAGTGTAGAGATTCCAAAGGGACGGACTCCACCACTCTGGGTGTACTTTTGCTGTAAGCCAGCGATGAACCGCGTAACGTACTCAACAGTGACAGGATCCTCAACTGTGAGGCGATGGCTCTGGCACTCCACTCGAGCACGGTTTACGAGGACACGTGCATCGGCAGTGAGGCCTGCAAAGGCTAACGATATATGATCATCTAACTTAAGGATCTTGCGAACAGTTCTGCAAAAAAATCCCCAAATCATACCCATAAGAGTTCAAACTGAACTATGTTGTCCTCTCAAGTTTGCCGTGGTCAGTCCTTTCAGATTGTCAAGCCTTCGGTGTGTACTGTTGGAATTCTAAGCAGGACTGGATACAATTCGCTGCTGTAGTTTGGAAGCATCATACACTATGAAAGAAGGAAAACAGAGATTTGGCACTTGGTTCAGGAGAAGTTAGACAGACCTTCTTCGTTATGACATCAATCAAACGCGAGCAAGAGAGACGGGAGAGAAGCTGACCTTGCATCTTGAAGCTTGGCTGTGGATTTCTTCTCAACACCGAGAACTATGGTATCGATGCCTCGCACTCCCACAGCTGCATTTCCCTTCCTGACTGCCTCGAGTGCGTACTCAACTTGGAAAAGATGCCCATCGGGTGAGAAAACTGTAATGGCTCTATCATACCGCGCCATCGCCCCTTTTCCTCTGTTCCAGACACAAAACCATGCAAAACAAGAAGATGACAATCCAAGGAAGATGTAAACCTTGCCCCCCCCCCACCCACCCCCCCCCCCCCCAAAAACAAAAAAAAAAAAAAACAACCACCCACAACCAATTCAAACAAACCCCCTCCCTACCAACCACCTTTATTTTTTTAAATAATATTTTTTCACTTTTTGTTACTTTTTATTACTTTTTTTTTATTGCTAATAACTTTTGGAAATTACTT
>Ga0116227_10001841_pt1 | contig 48158 bp, 35 predicted proteins | sample S1TSphgellanicum_FD_89693 | JGI IMG/M metagenome (GOLD analysis project Ga0116227, IMG submission 89693) | Host-associated microbial communities from peat moss isolated from Minnesota, USA - S1T2_Fb - Sphagnum magellanicum MG | ecosystem: Host-associated > Plants > Peat moss > Unclassified... | reverse complement strand
TTTTTTTTAAAGTTTTTGATTGGATATTAATAAACCTTAAAATAATTTTATTTTTAAAAAATTTTTTTTTTTTTTTTTGGAAATTTTTATGAGAAAATTTTTTTTTTAAATTTTTTTTTTTTTTTTGTGCTTCCTTGGTTTTTATATATACAACTTCATGTCTAATAACATTGGACTATGCACATTCTACTAATAAGGAGAACACCAACCCAAAAAAGGCTTATGAGCTACCTAATAAATTATCAAAAGTTCACTACTAGAATATCATTATTGCAAGTTGCACAAATATATGGGAAAAATTTAATTAAAGGTCATGTTGAAATTGCAAGATCACATTTTCTATTGTAGATTTGAGTGTTGCAATTGATCTCCTATGCAATATGCAAGGTTTAAACAAGGAATCATTAATTTGTATATTTTAGTATGTTGTTCAACAAGATTTGTGTTAATGTAGCATTTGAGATTTTGTTCGTTGTATGTACAAGCCAAAAAAAAGTTGATAGTTGATACCTCATTGTTTGGATAGTAGAATTTGGATTTTGATAGTATTTCACAATATAAATACATATTGTTCATGGATTTGTTTATAACATCCAAGTAGAAATTAATGTTGATACCTTTTTTTTTTGAACATTTGTATTCTAGTGGAATTTAGCAAGGCAAATATCCTTTGCTTTTTCTTGTTGTTCCATCATTTTGATTTGTGATGAGCTATGAACTGATTTCTATTTGTGAATTGTTTTCATATTAATTATTTTATTTAAATACTATTTACTATTCCATGCATAAATGCATAGTTTCATAAGGATGCATGAATCGACACCTTAGGGGCTAGGGGTGATCGAATAGATGATTAAAGTTTTTTAATCATCAATCATCTATTTAATTTGTTTAAACTATGGCAATCCTAATGTGACCTTGGTCTAAATATTTAATAAAAATATTTAAAAATATAACACCTTTAAATTACAATGGGTATTTAAATAATATGATTTTAATATTGATTTTGGTATAATCTCGAATTAATTTTGATTCAATTCATTTACATTTGATTGAAATTTTCACATCATTCATTTCGGTAATCATTTCGCTAGGTCATGTGATCCATCCTACACATTCATTCTAGTTGGTTGTTGGTCTAATGTAAAAATTGTAGATCCAAACACATTTCAATGAAGGTTTTTTAAGGCTAGGTTAATCTTGTATTCATGTTTTTCATGTCATTTCATCCATGTTCCTCCTCACATATGCAAGTTTGAATATTAGGTTTGTAACATAATTTTAAAAAAAATTTAAAGTTGTTTAAAAGTTTCTTTTTAATGTGGAAAGGAAAAGTTGGTTTTAAAATAGAGAAACTTGTTAGAAAACAAAATTGTCAACAATGAAAATGGAAGGATCCACCATGGAATGAAAAAATATTTGAACACCCAAAACAAAATAACATTGTTATTGGCATGATCAAATTTCAATTTAAAACATACACTTAAGGAAAATTAGAAAATGATCACCTCCAACCTAGCGGATGTTATCAAAGGTTACACATATTAATTGTATATGGTTTGGGAAATAATTTGTTCCAAACAAAACATGTTTGTAAATTTGCATACACATTGAAATGAAAAGTAATGTATGTAATTTCTTTTATAACAAAAATTTAAATGTTGGTGGTAAAATTTTGCAACATCATGTTATGGGGATGTTATGTCATGTATGTTTTTAAAAAACATTGACCAAAATTGACGATTTCAAAATTTAATGAAACAATTTTGAGATTTTTGTGATGTTTTCAACTAGGTGGTCAAAATTATATTCATGCAAGTGGAAATTATACTTCATTTTTTTGCATTAATATAAAAAAGTGGCTCCATCTTGTTATGGATGATTGCAATTCACTCAATTTCAAAAGTTTGAGAAAATATAACCATGTTTGTATATGACTACACAATTCAAAAGTTTATAGGTCATGGCCTAAGCTTCATGACAACATAAACAAATGTTTTTGGAAATATTGTTTCAAATTGTGTAATTTTAAAGAAAATTTCAGCTTTTATTTGATTTCTAAATTTGAAGATATTTTCCAATTTCAATTGTCAATTGGTAACTTACTATTTGGTAAATTTTTAGATTTTAAATTAAATTGCTAAAAACTAAATTAATATATATATTTTTTGTGGAATTCACTAGTAGTCAAGAATTCCAAGTTTAGATCATTATTATAAGAGCATGAATTTTGAATGTTTTATTACACTTTCATAGACTATAATGACTTTTGAGTTGAAAATGAAGATGAAATCTTAAGGCCACACCTTGGGGCTTACTGCTAATCAAAATATGGAAACCTTATTCACATTCAATAGGTTCCTCAATAGGTTCCTCAATAGAAAAATTTAAACCTAAAATATGACCTCATGTCAAATATGAATGTTTGGTTCAAAATATTATAATGTGCATCATATGAGCATTTTAAAAGAAATATTTATTTTTGAACAATGTTTTTCTTTCACTTCTTTTCTTTTTGTATCACTGACAACCATCCCAAGAATAATGTAGCATTAAATGGTAACCAATATTTAAGCACATGCCCAAAAAATAGAAAATATTTCTATAATTTGTGTACTATAACCATAAATAGAAGTGTGGTGAACCTAGCCCAAAACTATTTGTTTTTTGGTAGAATTGTCTAGGAAAACAATAATCACAAGACAAAATATTGCAAAAAAAATTTGCAATAATGCAAAATTTCATTCAAAATAATGTTGCATGTGATTAATGATTTGGTTTTTGACAATGTTTTTCATTTTTTGGCAAAAAAAAATGGGGAAATATAGGGATTCTCTATTGAAATTTTGTCTAATTTTTCTAAGTTTTTAAAAAGTGCCAATATTTTTCTCTAACAAAATTGAGGGAAAAAAAAGCCTTGAATGTGACCATTTTTAAAACAAAATGATCATTATAATCACCATTATGAAGTGCTTGGAGACATTTCATGATCAACTTGGGTCCATTTTATTGGGATTAATTATCACCAAATTCACATGTCATTTTGTACCCATTTTTATAATATGCAATTTTTTTAAAATCTCAAAATAAATTCATAAACACCATAGCATACATGATCATAAATGCAATAAATGAAATTTATCTAAACATTCATGAAATAATAGTGGTTTTTTGTGCCATTTGCCCAAGTATATTAAACTTCTTGTGAGGTCACCCATCCCAATACTATTCTAGTTGAAGAAGGCTTAATTCTACAATTTTTATGAAAAAATCATTGTAAACTTCCAATGGAAAAAACCATTCCAAAGTCAATAACTTTTCCTCCATTGGTCATAAAATTGTGAAATGACAAACTTGCACACTACCTTGTGGAGGGTTTTCTCAAAATACTAGAATGGCTTAGCCCCATGATTTGGTAGAGTTATGGCATGGTTAGAAAACATGATGAACTACTTAAATTTTGTCTTTAGAAGTTTAGGTTTGTTTTCATATGCAACCTTACAGTAGATCTCATGACATACATAAGATCCCAATCAACAAGTCAATAGGACCTTACAACTTTGTAAGAATCTTGTTTTCAGGTATTTCTTTAGCATTTATTTATTTATTTATTCACATTTTTTCATTTATTTAACCAATGAACTGTTTTCATGGGTAGTTTGGTAAAGAACAAACACATAGAATTTGCAAGAAATCATTACAAGTTTGATCATGTTTTGGAAGAAACAAAAAGAAATTGATTGTACGAGAGGATGTGTTTTGCAAAAAAAAAATAAAATAAAAATATTTACTAGAATTGATTGCATGTTGTATCATATATTTCAAATAACCAAACACATAACATCTAAGGGAATTGATTTTAGGTTTGATTACGTTTTGCAAAGAACAAACACAAATAAAATTACAATATTGCAATGAAAAAGCTTTTGCACAACACAACCCAAACATAGAAAAACTTGCAAGAGAACACAACTATAAAAACAAATAAAAAAGATGTAGCCAATACTTGCATCAACATGCAAAGGGAACGAAGAAACACGAAGAGACAAAGGTGATTTTTGCGTTGGCATGGAACAAGGAAAAAAACACAAAGGAATGAAAGCAACAGTATCTAAAAAGCTCTTCAGAACAATCATGATAGCTCACAAAACAAGCACATTGGAAAAAGCTCACAAACTAGACTCAAAATGCTAAAATGAAGCAGGATAAACAATTTATGCCAAAAACGATACAAAAGAAAAACACAAGAAACTAAAAAGAAAAATCTTTTTGGTTCTTTACTTAAGTGAAGGGTCTATCTTTAGACCTTCAACAAAATTTTGACAACTCCAATCACCTTATCAGCCTTGGGACAACACCTCAAATTCATGAAGGTAGGGGTCTAAAGATAGACCCTTCTCCTGTGCAAAACAAACACCTATCTTACTCAATGTTCTGTTTGGGTTGAAGTATTGCATTTTTTGACCTGAAAAATATGATATCAACACATAGAAATGATTTTTTTGGGAAAAATGGCCAAGTTTGCAAGACTTCAAAAATTTGAAGAATGCCAAATTTCTAGAACAGGTTCCAATAGGTAGCCAAAATAATAAATATAAAAGGATTCTTAAACATTTCTATGTTTGTATATCTGGTCTATAGCCAAAATTTGGCTAAAACTTCTTGTGGATGATTGCTGGTTTGGCTACATAAGAAAAATGAGAAATAATCCTTATCTTAATATATAGAATTCCAAATTTGGAAAAAAAAGGTCCCAAGATAATATAAAATGGTAGAAAAGTGAAGTCATTAAATTGAAATACTTTTAAATGTCCAATTTCAGTTTACAGAGTTAGGTGTAAATTTTTAATTACCTTTAAAAATTGGTAAAGAGAAAGAGAAATATAAATTAGCAACTAAAACATTTTTAAAAACAATGGAGAGACAGCAATGACTGGGCTGATTCCATCTCTGCATAATTGGTCGCATCTGCCGATTCTGCCACCAAACTCAGCTCAGTCCAATTCTGCTATCTATAAGGACCTGAATTTCTGCAGAATAGGTAGTTGGTACCTATGCTTCTTTTACTTACAAAGTGAACGATTGCGTTCATAGATGAAAGTTTACAAGTTTCGTTAATCCTGTCTGTTAATGGATGAAAAGATACAAGAGGAAGCACAATTATCATCCACGACCTCCCATCGATGGTTTAGGGTTTGGACCTCGCGGCGGTACATTCTCTTTCTCGCGCTCTTTGTGTGTGCGCGTGCTTTGCCGCTGCCACGCTCTCTCTCGGAGCAGTTTGACGCCTCCGTTTGCTGCGATGGCGCCCGCAGCAGTGGCGAAGAAGCCCGCCGGAGGCACGAAGGGAAAGAAGAAGGCGCAGACGTTCACCATCGACTGCGGGAAACCTGTTGAAGACAAGATTATGGACATCGCCTCCTTTGAGAAGTTTTTGCAGGATCGCATCAAGGTCGCTGGTAAGGCCGGCGTGCTGGGGGATACTGTTACTATTGCCAGGGAGAAGAACAAGATCAGCGTTACTTCGGAGAATGCTTTTTCAAAGAGGTGAGTTGATGTCTCTCTGTCTCCCAAGAAATACTGGCGTATCGAGTTTTACATACAGCGTTCCCCTTATGTCTTTGGAGGTTGGATTGTTACGTTGTTCGTTGAGTCATCTTTCCGCAGAAACGCCGCATTAGATGGCTTCGAAATGGGGAATATTGTCAAAGTGACTGAATCTGCATCCAGGAATTTAATAGCCTATTCGTGTTCTGTGGATCATCTTTTGTCCTTTTGTCGTTCTTGTTATCATTGAGGTCTTCCCCGAAAGACCCTCGTTGGAAATAGCCAATGTTTCACGGCTTGCAAATAGCTTCTCATCCTACCGTTTCTGTTTCCTTTGTCCAAAAGATGTTTTTTGATCAATGGATCAGCAGGCTTGTTGCTCAATCTGGAGGTGGGTTTTTTTCTGTTTCCTGGCAAGTCGCCAATGCCTGATACCAAGCCATCATAACATATCTGAAATCTCTACTGATAGCAGTGAGTTTCATATCTAAAATCAAATAAAAAAAAAGTTCAAAGGAACCTGACAAAAAATGCCCTAGGGTTCTTCAGCAGGGGGAGATCCCTCAATATACACATAGAAATAAAAAGGGAGTTGTTTACATTGCCAAATTTGGCTTTACTACATGTGAAACATATTTTATTTGTGGTAAGGGTTGTGTCTGGTGGGTCCAATAGCATTGAAGAGTCTCCAGTAGTTTGAACTCTTTCTGCACATATGCTTCCTTTCTAAATGTAAGCAAACTTCTCTGAGATGAGTTGTGTGTGATGCCCTGCAGGTATTTGAAGTACTTGACAAAAAAGTATCTGAAGAAGCACAATGTGCGTGATTGGTTGCGTGTCATTGCTTCCAACAAGGACCGTAATGTCTATGAGTTGCGCTACTTCAACATTGCTGACAATGAGGCAGAAGATGAGGATTAGTTCATTAAATTTGGCAAGAAATATAACCAGGCCATGCTTTAGCTCATGTGTAACAATGCATGTGCATTTTCCACATACATTCTTTACAATGAAAGTTGCACGTGGAAGATTTCTTCAAATTTATTGTTCTACTGTACCATGTCCTCAGTGCATCTCTTTATTGTAAGCAGGTAAGTGGAATTTTGTCACTGGCAGAAATATTCTATGCTCACTATGGTTGATTTATGCTTCATTGGGGTGGTATTGGTCCAACTAAATTGCTTGTGGTAGAATTGATTTCTTGTCTTTGTTGTTGCACACTACTTACATGTGTATATTCTTTCAAGTTGCAGACACCATGGCCACACAACTTACTCCCCTGAGAAAATTCTGGTAGTACCTTCCTAGATCTCTTACTTTTTTTGACAACAGCAAACGAAGTTCACAAAATATTTAGAAGAATGTTTGATTTCCTGCTATGCTACCACTCAGAATATTGCTCAAATTTCTCTTAGGTCTTTGGGGAAAGCACCAAACACAGCAAGATAAACTTCACCTGGAAGATTACTATGGTCTCCACCAGCATTTAAACAACATGGCACAAAGTTATGGAAAGTTAAGGCTCTCTGATGCTTCACCTGACAATTGTTGTTCTGGTTGTTCAAAAATGGTCAATAAACCGGATCACCCAAGCATTTTTCAGTTCCCAGAAATTTATCAAAATGCTAGTGTAGTACATCATCACTCCAGGGCAGTAATGGATTTTAAGCTACAGGAGGACCAAGAGCAATGACATATCTCTTGCTTACTTACATCCCTTTTAGTATCTAGAGGCTAGTTGAGAAACAACTCTCAAATTTCCACAACTTTTCCTTGATGCCATCACTGTATTCAGGGCTCCTTCTGATGAGTGCTGGCGATCCCTTGGAACAAGGGTTTCTTAAAACAGAAAGGTACTGCACGTACGAAACAAATAGCAGATCCTCTGCCCCAAATGACAGTGGTTCTATCCCTTGTGGCAACATCAAACAGCAAGTTTTGTGGTAGGTACAGCCCCAAGATAGGGGCATTACCAGAAAAAGGGTACCACCGGAGGTGTTGCTGGCATTCTAGTTATGCTGTTGTCTGAGGGCCTTATTGAGAGTAAAGCATCTGCCTCCTGTTACTTTGTACTAATGAGCATTTCAATACAAAATTTGCTTCCTTAAAAAGGTAAGATCCCTCCTGTGTAGCCAAGTGAATCTTAACTTTCTAAGGTGTGCTCCAAATACACTGTGAAACTTCTGGCAATGCCTTCTGACTAATGAAATGTTCCATGAAGTTCAGAGCACATGAACTCACCATTCACAACAACACTTGGTGAACATTCCTCGACTTGTGAGACCAAATGAGAACTACATTTTAAATTGGAAAAACGTTTCATTAAGTGTAGGGTAAGTGTAGGGTAAAGCCTGAGGTCATGGGCTTTGGATGGACTTGAGCTGTATAAGGGCTCATGCGAGGTGGAGCTTAGCACAAGCTCCTTCTGGTAAAGCCTGCGATTCTTTGCTGAGCAAAAAGATTGCCATTGGATTTTTAAAAAATCCCACATGAAAAAAAAATTGATGGGGGGCATTTCAGAAAGGCCATTTTGGAAAATGGAATGACTATTTTCTGAGATGCCCCGTGAGTTTTTACACTCTGCAACACGCTCTCTAAATACACTGGAAAAATCTAAGGTCTTTATGCACTCAAAAAACGAACTCACAATTTCTTGCAAATGTGGGACCAAATGAAAACTTCATTAAAAAAAGAAGAAGAAATTTTCCATGAAGTTCTCAAAAATGAACTCACAATTTGCAGAAGCAACACCTGGTGAACATTCCTCAAAATATGGAACCAAATGAAAGACTACAGAGTTTCCGTAAGACTCTCTCACTTACCTACACAGGGCTGAGCAAACAAAATGCAAAGAGCAACTAGGTATGCAGGATGAATTTTGCAAACAAAGGAGTTACTGAGTCTAGAGCACACAGACAATAGGCAGATAAGTCTTGCACGCAATCTGCAATTTTTAGCGGAGCTCATGAACATAAGCGATTTCAACTGGCGAAAAGATTGTCGCAGAAAGCATCTTGCATTTGAAGAGTTCCATAGCTTCCTAACTCCCCCTCACAACACCCATCTCTCCCTTTTTTCCACTTTCCTTCTCTTCTTGTAGCTCCCCTTCTTGTGGAGTTGTTGTTGTTGTTGTGAATTTCGTCTTTCACCCAAATACCTAAAAACAAATTTGAGCTATAGTCCGAGCACTAGCAAGAATCCAACTTTCTTCTTGAAATTTTGCGGGGCGGTGTTTTTGCCGTTGTCGGAAACAGACCGAGCGATTCTTAGAAAGCTAACTTATTGTAAATTGTAGCAGAGCTTTTCTTTCTTGTTTTTTCCCTCGCGGGGAGCAAGTTGTGTGGCCATGGCATCTGCAATTTGTTCTGTCGCATCAGCTTCTTCGTTCACTAGAATGATTTCGGTGAGTTCTAAAGCGAAGTCTGGACATGAATCTAGAATTAGGTCTGATGCAAGAGTATCGTTTGTACGACGGCGTTCAATTCCAACTTCTTCGGGATTAAGCTGCTGCAGTCTTTCTTGGAGAGTAGGAAGAAAGTCTTACTCCGGATGCTCTTTTTCTGCGGGAAAGTACGATTGTGGAATTGTTTGCTCGGTGAGGAAGCTAGCGGATGTGGAACCTGTAGAACTTCCCCCCAAGGATACGACATTCCCAGCTGCACCGGGGATCTATGCGGTGTATGATAAGGAAGGGGACCTTCAATATGTGGGTCTAACGCGTCGGGTTTCCACCAGCCTTGACACCCATTTGAAAGAAAATTCTGAGCTTTGCGGCTCTGTGAAGGTTCTCTCTCTCTCTCTCTCTCTCTCTCTCTCTCTCGGATTGGTCTTGTCCTTTGAGCTCAGCTTTGTGTTTGAGGAGACAAAGAAATGCCTTATTAGCAGTTGTCACTAAAGTTCCAATCCCTCCAGAAAATGAATTGCGACTTGGTGTGGATTTTCATGGATATGCTCATGAGAAGCCGTCCTCATCACCATGTTTTGCACCCTCATCTGTGCTCATCGCAAGGGCTGCGCGAGCTGTTTTTGAGGTGGCATACGTGGTGTGTCACATGGAAAGGAGAGATATGTTTGTGTCTCGCAGTTCTAATTGCTTGCTAAGGGGAATGATCTATGATAACTTGGATTGATCAGATCATGAGGTTCTGATTGCAATGTTGCAAATTGCAATATGGCAGCTTCTTCCTGTTTAGGATCTTCCTCTCACAGCTGGAATCTCCAAACACCACTATGAAGGGCATTGATGTATACCATTTCAGTGTGCCTAAAGGATGTGTTCAGGGTGCAGGAGGCCCCAGTCACTACCTTTTATTTAGGTGTCTCTATGCTTTAGGTTTATATGCTTGCTTGCACAGGGACAAGCTCAAATGACATGAAACTTACCCTCACAAGCTTGTCGTAGCTTGAATGAGCAGACTATTGACTTTTTATTTCATGGGCTTTGTTTCTTGTCTCTGTGGTAGCAATATCCTGACTGAGTCTAACTGTTGCTTCTGAAAATGCAACAGTAACTCAGGACACAGATTTGCACAATAGTTTACCCTTGTTTTTGGGCAGACTGCTATACACTTATCTACACCCTCTGTCAGGAGCTGATGAAGTCAGTGGGTAGTCATAGCAGCTAGTGGCTGCTGCTACTCCTGATGAAGGTGATAGTCTGACACTTTGTGAGTTACTCTCATAAGGTTATGACTGCAGTGATTGTTCTGTTACCTTCAAAGTGTTGTTTTGAGGAGGTTTCTCTGCAATCTCATAGATATTTGAACATCTTTATTCCTTCCAATTGCAGGGTTCAGTGAGAGGTTTTGTTAACAAGATTGTGCACTACAGAATTGTTGTAGGAAGAGGGTTCATGTTGTCCACCTTCCTCAATGCTCTCTACATCTGCTTTTGCATCTTCTGCTTGTCTACAGCCTTGATCTCTTCTCGCCTAAAGTCTATGACCACTGAATTTTCACGCTGTCTTTTGCACAGTTTGAAGTGATTGATGCTCCGGAGCGTGCAGCCCTTACAGATGCATGGAAGGTCTGGATGGAGGAGCATATCAACATAACTGGAAAAGTTCCACCAGGGAATGTAAGTGGTAACACCACTTGGACTGCAAAGAAGCCAAGACGAGCAAAGCCTGACATCCTTCTCACTCCTGGAGCTCATGTGAAGCTCAATGTGCCCATTGAAGACCTAATTGACAAAGTTGTGAAGGATTGCAATGTTGTTGTCTTTATTAAAGGCACACGGACAGCGCCACAGTGTGGCTTTTCACATAGGGTCTTGACAATACTGAATGATCTTGGTGTTGATTATGAAACTCTAAATGTGTTGGATGAGGACCATAACCCAGGTGTCAGGGAGGCCATCAAGAAGTATAGTGAATGGCCCACCATCCCACAGGTGAATCCTTTCTGACAGGCAATCTGGATCTTATCTTGACATATCTGAAATACATGCAGTACAGTTATTCCAGTCAGGCCAATCATTCAGGACAATGGAGTGTGTCAAGTCACTTTGTTAGTAGAAGTATGCACTAAAAATGAATTCTTGATTGCAGGTTTATGTGAAAGGCGAGTTTGTTGGTGGTGCAGATGTGCTGGATGAGATGGTACAAAGTGGTGAAATCAAGCAGTTGTTGAATTAGGTTTGGTTATCTGATTGTAGAATCAAAAAGAACAATTTCACTGTAAGAAGGATTGCACAATTGGGAAGGATCATGCTGCAATGTATTTAGATTTCAGTCAGCAGAAGGGGCTTCATGGCTAGACATTGCCACAGAAATTTTCATGCAACTTAGACAGCAGGTTTGAAAGAAGATAGTTAATGAGAGGAGACACAATGTGCATGTGTGAGACTTCTACTGCATTTGTATGCAAATTCAGTAGTATGGTGTTGATTGCATTGATAGGTAGAATACAGTTCAAATGGATTTTTATTATTTTGCTCTTTTCTTCTCTGTTTGCTTGGTATATTGGTTTTCTCCGAGTCAAGGTCATATTTGTTTATCGTTTCAGCTAAATCCAAGGTTTGAGTGTAGGCTTATCAGTCTGAGTTTGAGGTGCTGATGTATGCAGCATCCTATCAAACTGGTGAAAATGGTTGTACTGTGTATGCAGCTGCACAGTTCTTTGCTGTCGGTGGCAAGTTGAATCTGAGAAAAGACATGTGAGGAAATCTCTGGTTTTACAGACAAAGGCACAAAAGATGTCATAGCCTATGGGCACATGGACTCACAAAGTCACAGTAGGTGAGAGTAGACAGTGCGCATTTGGTGGGGCTGGGTGGAACAATCAACAGCTAGTTAGCTTTTTGTGGGGTGTGCAAACAAGGGCTTGTGTGTTGGTAGTGAGTCCTCAATTGCTTGAAGCAGCAGAATATCCCTGCAAGACTCCAGATGCTTTGGTTTTGGTAGCAGAGAAACCTTGAGAGATTTGAATACATGCTCTGGTTGGCAAGCATTTAGGCTGATCATGTGGACCAATGATTCCATAGTTTGTATCATCATTTGATACTGTTGTGGATTTAAAATACTTTGGGAGTAGCTTCAAGACTTGTATCACTCATATTATGCTACTTGTTTTGTTTCATGTCCAGCATGCCATGTTTGCAGATCCTTTGTGTTCTGGAACTTTTACATTGCGATTCTTTGATGAATCTAGGTGTATTGTATTTCCAAGCAGCAAGCTGCAATCTAGGCTTCCTAAGTTGAGTATATGGGGCATTGATAAATTGCAAGAGCCTGTTGTGTTCGCCTTCTGTACTCAGCACTTTGGGAATTGGTGCCACTTCAGAAGACTTGTGGAAGGGATGTGAACTAATTAATGACAGCTGAACAACAGGGCTCATGTTGCATTTGAATATGTAACAAAAAAAGAGCCATGTAGCGGGCCAATATTTCTGCACCTGGATTCTGGAGCAATGATTCTAATGAGAAACATCCTAGTGCATGTGGAAGGCACTTTGTAGTCATAACTTACCTTCCTAGAAAAGAAGATATCCCTCCCACTCTTAAGGAGTAATTGCCTCCGCCTTATGCCTCATGATCTATGTATGTTTAGGATCATGATAACATTGGCCTTGTGCTTTATAATGGGTAAATCCCATGGGTGGCAAAATTTGGGGCTGGACTCAGGTACTGGTATTGTACACTTTAAAAAAACTTTCATACTAGTTTGGTACTGGTGTTAGGTCCAAGGCTGATTTTTGCTTCATACAAACCTGAATTAGTAATGGTAGAAGGCAGGTATATACCTGGTATTACCTCAGGTCCCATACCAGACTGGTAGTTATATAATGCTGGTACTGCCTCATGTCATACCTGACTGGTATGTTCTTCAATTAGCAGTACTCATATGAGTGCCATGTACCCAAGTTGCACTTTATACATGAGGACAACACTAGAATGTAACATTTTTTGGCTGGTTATTGAGAAAACACTTGTTTACTGATAACCTACCATCCTGTTATTGATTTGTTTTGAAAACTGATAGATAACCTACCTGCTTGGTACATTTGATTTCAAAGAGTTAGCAAGACTCTTATGGGCTGGGTATTCAATTTTCAATTAACAAAATTAGTAAGTTATCAATCTTAAAACATTCTTTATGATAGAAAACAAAAATATAAGAAAAAAAATCCCTCTAACCTACTCAACCTAGACAGATTAATGGTGGGTTCTCAAAGTGGGTATTTGAGCATTTGATCTTATGCATAATCGACAGCTATTACCAAAAAATTCACATAAATTGACAACTGAGGGTATTATTTTGATAAAAATTTGATAATTGACAGGTCTAAATTTTAAGTTTAAAAAAGAATATTAATACCCTGTGTGGTCCAAAAACAAAACAAAACCTACCCAGCCAATTATGAATAAAAAGCAAAACTGGCCAGCACTGAACGCACCCATCCTGGCTTTACTGTACACATAAATCAGGGAACTGAAGCTTACCCATCCTGGCTTTACTGTACACATAAATCAGGGAACTGAAGCTTACCCATCCTGGCTTTACTGTACACACATAAATCAGGGAACCGAAGCTTATGGAAGGTGCCAACAAAAGATGGAAGTAGGCATTATGGAGAGCTTGTCTCATCTCACTTCAGAAGAAGGGGGGTTATATACATTTGTTACCTGATTATGCACATCCCAAATTCTCAAATGAAAACACAAAGGGCTCTTCCTCAATGAAATCAAACGTTACAAATACAAAACTTCCCACTTAATTTTTGGTGTGTGTACAGAGGGCTGAAGTATAGATATCTGAATTTAGGTACATATCTTAGAAGTAGTCAGTATATTGTAATTAATGCACATGGTGGGCACATCATAGTGTTGGATACCTTGGATACCTTGACGAAGTCCACACAAATACTAAATTACTTAATCTTCAAATCCAATCATTCAAATGAACAATCCAGAAATAAACTATGACACTTGGTAATGCATTCTGCCACGGTTTCTGATTCTTTTGAAGTCTAAATGTCTGTATCTCCATAAGCCATGGTATATTGTGGACTATACACCATAATTTGGATGAAGTTTAAGCTTCAAATATCGTAGTACCTTTTCAGGTTCAGCACTTGGGTGCTGAATAATTATTTTAATTTTCAAAATCCACTTCAGCAGTAAAATTAATAATTTATGAAATTTCAGCAATAAATATAGGGAGCCAAGATTTCTGGACTTTGAATCCTTAACGTAATGAGACCTTTTACAACAATTTTTGTTGCTTCTTTTTTGCAAAAATGGGTAGACATAATAGAGTTTTCCTTAATGTTATACCTTGTCTAACACCTTTTTGGTACTCTCTTCATTTTGTCACCTTTTCTATGTTGTTTTTTATAAAGTTCAATTTTTTTTTCATCAAACAACAAAAATCAACGTGAAATTGTTGAATTGTTGTATGATTTGCATTTAATGCAATTGTGTTGGTAGCCATTCTTTGGTTACCCGTATCAAAAAAATTATTGTGTATCACACTTAGGATCTAACTCCTTTTAGCACTTTGGTGCAAAAAATAGTTTGGTGTTGACATTGGCACCTGATGCAAATTAAGTAGGCAATTTAATGCTCATCTGACCATTTTCAACCTGTTAGCTTGGGATATTTTACGAAAAACTTTAATGCTCCACCCAGTTATATAATAAAAAAATTTCATTAGTTATTGGATATTTGTTTTCCAATGGTGGATTAACCTAAAGTAAGAAGATTTTTGCATTTTTCTTCCCTTGTAATTTTCTTAACTTCCAACATTGAAAAAAAAAAATGTCTAAAAAAAAATAACATTTCCAAAAACAATGTAATTATCATTGAAACTAAAAAGGTATTGTGATAATATAAAATTGAATTAAAATGTTTAAACTTGTAAATATATGGGCATTCAAAAAGGTTCAATAAATAAATATGATTTTTAAAAATTGATTAATCACAATGATTAGTTCATGTGGTGACATTTAATTGATTCCTTACTTTACATTGTTCAAAGTTTCATATCTTTGGGTGGGGATGAAGAAATAACTAGTGTGAGGTGGTACCAAACACCAATTTATAACCAACTTAATTTTGAGTTGGTTCTTAGGCAAAGTATCAATTGGGTATAACCTTGGGTGCTACCTAGGTCGTTACTCAAATTTTTGGATATGAAAATTAAAATGTCCAATTCATTAAGAATTGGGGGGGCTTTTTTTAATTTTAAATATTTGATATTTAGATAGGTTATATGAATAATCTTAGGTCTGATTCTTGGGAGTTTGGGGATAGAGAATTTGAAATTAATTAAAGTTTAGGGTTTTAGGAGGCAAGGTTTAGAGTTAGGAATTAAGAGGCGATGTTTTGGTTTGATTTTAAGAGGTCTTTTTCCCATGTGAGAAGCGGGATTATATGTTGCTCATTGTTGAAGTGGCCATCACGATTTAGGTATGTTTCTTTTTTTTTCCTTTTCTATTTGTGTTTTGGTTGTTGCTAGGTGTTCAATGTGTTGTTGTTGCTTAATGATTATCATGTTGTTATTTGTCTTTTGCATTCATCATGTTTTTACTATTTCTTAGTGATATGTTATTTGTGCCTAACATTCATCATGTTGGTTCTACATGAAATTCATCATGTTCTTATTGAGGTTTGGCACTCATCATAATGTTGGTAATCAATGTTCATTGTGTTGTTACTTGTTACCAATACCTTGTATTCATTATATTATTTTGTCACCTACCATTCATCATATATATTAATATTTTTAAAAATAACATAGTAAAATGACTTGCATTTTATCTTGTTTTGACTATTGTGTTCAACATAAATTGCTTTTACCCTCTAACATAATAATAGGTTAGAAACATTTACCCATTTACATATCTTGGAAACACTGCTTTTTAATTAGACATATATTGTAGTACCTTTTCAAGTTTAGTAGAAATTAAATTATTTTTCAAAATTTCAAAATTTTAGAAAATTATTTACAATTGTTACCGAAAGTTTTTTCAAAAAACAATTATGCCAAAATTACATAGGATTCCTAAGATACCTAGTTTAAATTATTCTTTTTTTTTGCACTTTTTTTTTACAAGCTTTTAATGCATCAACATCTTCCTGGAGCTTTCTTCAATACATTCATCAAAGGAAATTAATGACAAGGAAACAATAGGCATGGTTCCTTCCCATGATTTTTTCTTCTCATTGGCATCCCTACACCTATTACTTTCCACTTCAACTTTTGTTACTGCACCACCATTGCCACAAGCCAAAATTGCATGTTGTTGGCTTTGTTATTGTGATTTGAGGAACGCTTTGTAATCGTAATTTATGGTTTTGTAGCAAATCCCATCCTTCAAGGTGTTTGGCATGCCTTTAGGGATTTCTAAATAAGCTTTGGGTGAATTAAAATTCGCTGGTTAAAAGACTCAAAGGTTGAGATTTGAATGTTGAGGAGTTGTTTGTTGAGGTTTGTTTTAAGTCTTAGGTCATGTTGGGGAAAATAATTTCTACCTTTATTTTATTTGAGTTTTGGATGTGTTGAGAACTATTTTTTGTTGCTTTAGGATGGGTGGTGAGTTCAACATTAGTTGGTGTGCATTGCCACATGATTAGTGGGTGGGGTGGTTTTGTATATGATGAGTTCGCTTTTTGATCTTTTTCATAACTCTTTGATTTCTGGCCATTTATGCATAGGTTACCTTTGACATGTTTGTAAAAAATCTTGTGATGATAACAACTTCTAGTTGGACATTCAAGTGGCAAACCATGTTTTTTAGTCCAAAAAAAAGTTATTACAATTTTAATCACCTTCATCAATTAGAGTTTTTTCATAATATATAAGAAAAAATATTGTTGTTAAGGCTTTTGTTTTGTGGATTTTATGTTCTATGGATGCCATTAGCAAGGATGGATCCAAAGTTGATCTAATAAGAGAAACCTAAGCAGAAAGGCTAACCAATGCTACTGCAACTACTGGAGGCGAACACATTGTATACAACAAAATTGGTATGTGACCTAATTTGAAATATTAGAATGTTTTCAAATTGTCCTAATTTCTTTTTTGCTTTAGTTTAATTTCTTTTATTTCAATTTAACTTGTTGTTTTAATCCAGACACTTTGACATTATTTGAAGTTGATGCACATCCACTTGTACTTGCCACTCCAAGTGGAGTAGGACTAATTTGTAAATAATTTTCAATAACCACTATAATGGAATTTGTTGGATCTATTTCATTGTCTTTTTCATCATTGTAGTCTTCAACTTCTAGAATAAATGTGAAAAGAGGGGTGAGTGCATTAACCTCCATGGCTTCTACTTGGAAATTAGGTGTGAAAGTTTTTATGATCCTTATTTTTTCCCAACTTTTGGCAATTATTCCATCCATGGCCTCCACTTGTGTCCATGCTGAATGCAACCATCCACTAATATGAGGTTTGAGATTGCTCATCTTGAAATCAATGAGTGGTTCCTTCCCATCGCAGATTTGCTGTTTGTTAACATTTGTAATCCATTTGTTGAAATTGACTTTAAACGCTTGTTTCAAAGGTTGTTGGATAATGACATCTACTTGTTACAATTCATTGGTACAATTGGCAAGAACAAACGAGACAAGTACATTTGGGTGCTTTTTCTTGATCAAATTACTTACTCTTGTGTACATTCCAATAATCAATCAACCATACAAACTTTTGATTTGCTTGTAAGTCAAATTGTTGGATTTGCTTGTGCAAGTAGGCCAACAAAACATTACAAACAAAATCCTTCGTTGTCTCCAGCGTGGACCAATGATTTTCACTAAATGTAAGATCCCAACTTGAGTTGATACATTTTAGTTTTCCTTCGTTTGAAAGAGGTAAACACCTATGTGTTGTACCTATGAAAACAACTTGTCCAGGAAGTATGTTTCCATTTGTTGTAGAAGATACCACAAGAGTTACTTGTTTCTTGTCCTCCACCCCTAATACTTGAATGTGTTTTGAACCTTTGCTTTCCTAGGTTCTTTCTCTAGTGGTTGGAACAAGATGGAACCTAGTTTGGGTAGTGTTGACCACAAGGCATGGAGGAATTGAATAAAGTTTCACTAGGTAAGCTATTCTATATGCCATGTTGCACCATTGTTCATGCCAATTTGTTGGCATTTTGCTGATTGTTGTTGTTGCCATGTGAAAAGACTAATTCATGTAGTGTTTAAAAAAATTTCTGGTCCAATCCCTTGTGACAACAAATCCTCCATGACCATTACAAATAATCTTAGGAGTAAGGGATTCAATCATACTTCTTAAAATTGGTTAAACCACAGAGGTAAATAATGGTTGTCTAACACTTTTCATTTTTTATAGCATCATGACAAGTTCATTTTGAAGTGTAGGATACTCCTTTAAGATTGGTAGATGTTGTTTCAAATGTTTCATTGTTGTACCTTGTTTGGCTGCTTGTAGGTAATATGGTTGGAATTTTCCTTTTGGTGTAAACCAAGTCCATAAGCTATTTTTGGCCATTTTTTCATACGAGCTTGGAACTCTTAGATTTCGGAAAGTGGTTTGCAAATAATGAACAATTAAATTTGTTCCATAGTTTTGGATTGCTACCATTATGGGTGGCCATAAGTGTGGCTAAAACCAATTTGTGTATTGTCCTCTTGATTTTTGACGTTTGGGCTTGCTTCCTTCTTGATTGTCTACATTTTCCTTGTTGTTGGCCTCTTTTTTTATCTGTCTTTCAAATTGTAAAGTTGCAACAAACTTTCTTAAACGACCAACAAGGCATTTTTGTACATTCTTTGGTAATATGGAATCATTTTGATTACCACTCTCATTGCAAAAAATTTCAACTTTTCTTTGCAAAACTTCTTCTTGTTCTTCTTTTGTGATAGTTTTGAACAACAAGTGAGCAAACTTTGTTGCAATTTTTTTACACCCATTTTCACTTTTCAAGCATGCACATAAAACAATGTATGACAAAAACCTCTATGCTTTTGTTTCCCTCCCTTTTCACCATATCTACAAACAAGTCCTCCCACAAAATCCACAAATTACGAAAGTTAAGGATGAAACCTCAAGAAACACAGAAACCACAAATTTTCAAAAAAACAAATTTTTTCAAGAAGTTATTGAATCTGGAATGTACTTTCAATATGTATTGTATATGTATTATACATGTATTATACACATTTTAAGTCATTGCCGAATTTTATAAAATTAAAAAAATAATTTGCCAAAAATTCAAAATAAATAAAATTCAGGGCCAAAACTTATTTTGCAAAATAAAATAATTGTTTGACAGGCACTTGTCGAAGTTGAAAATGTCCTATGATATTAAGGACTATAGATTCTCAAATTGAAATTGAGTGGATTTTAAAAATTTAATTTTTCATCAATTTGAGGAGATTTCTTACCCTTAGAAAGTTTTGAAAACTTGATTTTTGTGAGTAAAAATTGGTCAAATGATACTAAAATTTTCACCAATTTGAGGAGATTTCTTACCTTTAGAAAATTTTGAAAAGTTAATTTTTGTGAATAAAAATTGACCAAATGATACAGGGGCAGGTCGTAAGGCTCCTAGTAATTTGGTAGAATTGATAGATTCAAAATTAAATTTAAGAATTAGATGAATTTGAAGGTTCATTTGAATGAGATGAATTGAGGACTAATTTAAAGTTTTTAAATTTTTTTGTATATCTTTGAAATGTGATCACATATTCTAGAAATAATTATAACTTTGTAATGAACCTTGCTAATTTATTTTCAACCTATGATTTAAAAAAAAATGATCATAATCCTGAAACCTCATTTTTTTTTTTAAAGAATCGACATAATATAACTTACTAATTTAAATGAGTTAAGAACTGGTTGGGAGAGAACATGCCGAGCATGAAAAAAGAAAAAAAGAAAAACCAGACATGGTATGAAAAGAAGATTAAAGAAAATTGAGAATAATCTCAATTCTTTAAATTAAAAAAAAACAGGACCAGAACCCACTATTATGAAAAAAAAGGTTAATAAACGCTCAACACTGGAAATAACTTGCACAATATTTTGAACTGGATATACAGAGTAGAGGCCCACATGATTGGGAAGGGAGGCAGGGGAAGATGGCTGTTAACACACCATCATCATCATCCTCCTCCTTTTCATTTCATAAGTCCATAAAGAACCGGCCAGTTTTTTCCTTTACACACTTTGCATTTGGCAAAAAAAGCATGTATACATTGCTAATGACAAATAATTTGGGGAGCATTTTCACATAACCACGGATCCAGAACGATTCAGATTGTGCGTCCAGAAATTTAGGGTTTGGGATCGAGGACTTTCCGGGGGTTTCGTATTTGGCGTATCAATCCTGGCCTGTTGTTGCTGGCGGGCATTGTGTGTTTGTTTTGTGTTTTGTGTGCTGAGAAGGGAGGGGTCTTGATGGCGAGGGAGAGGAGCTCGGATGTTGCGGCGGCTTGCAGGAAGCTGATGAAGGAAGAGACGGCGGGTGAGAGGTTGGTGAGGGTTTGGATATGGGAGTATGTTTTGAAGTTTTCGTCCGACAAGCGTTTGATTCGAGAGCTCATGGATTGTCTGGCATTTCCCAATGACGTGCCCCGTTTGAAGCAGATGGTTCTGCTCAAGGAGCTTTCCGGACAGATCGGTAGGGGTTTGGTTTTACAGAAAACGTTAGATCTTCTCGAAGGAATGCGTGAGGTTATGTGTGATGCTAGGAGAGTGGCGGATTCGGGAACTTTGGTTGAAGATGAAGTGCGGCAGGAGAGGAAACGTGTGAAAGGGCCGACGGACGGCACTCGCATTCCGGGAGCGGAATCGGATAGTGGCGTAGCAGGAGGAAATGGTGTTGATGGAGGGCAAGAGAAGGATTGGGACGATCTTGTAGAATTGATAACGGAAGTGCGCGAAGAGGTTCAGGATGAACCAGAGGTTGAGAGCTCGGTTGCCCGGAAGCGAAAGTACAAGGAAGTCGAGAACAAGCTCAAGGCGTTCATAGCCAAAGCTTGGATAGAGCTTGGACCTGTGTTTTTAGAGAAAGTTGAGGTGGCCGTGGTTAGTGGATTGTACAAAGGAGTAACAGGGAATCAACTGGAGACGGTTCCGTCGAAAGGCAAGGCTGCAGCCACGGCAGTTGACGAGGAAGAATTGGCAGATAAAGTGGTTGAAGAAGTGGCGAACAAAGAAGTTGTCGAGGTGAGAGCTGCCGATTTGGAAAAAGGAAGGCAAGGGTTACAAGAGAGTGTTGCCCAGCTTGAAAAGCTCGTGAAAGACCCGTTGCCTGCGGTGTTGGAAAGGACCGACGCAAACGGAGGAAATGTTTCAACTCAAGTTCCAGCAAGCACCTCAGGCAGAGAAGAACGCACTGCAGCACGAAGAGCAAGGCGCAATTTCCTTGATCCTCATCCCTCTGCGCGCTCTCATGAATGGGGTGATGATGAGATTGCTGAGAGCCCTCCCACTGATTCTCCATCTGCATCAAGACGAGTACGCTTGCCTCCCTTAAACAGCCCTCGACGGATGTCACCTCTGGTAGAAATACAAACAGCGAATCAACCGAGGGGTGCAACATCAAGAGGTAACAGACGCCGACGGAAAAACCACAAGTGGTCAGAGGAGGAAGTCGAGACTCTGAAGAGGGAGGTTGGGAAGTATGGCAAGGGTCGTTGGAAACTAATTCTTCAGAAAAACTATGATGTTTTTCAGGATCGGACAGAGGTACACCTCAAGGACAAATGGCGGAACATGGAGAAATATGAAGGCATCCGAGAAGACGACCTGGACTAAGGTTGGCAGTTTTGTTCATATTGTACAGCCATTAGATTGATAAAGAATCAGTAATTCAGTCTTCTTCCATTTTCAAAGAAAAACCAGGAAAATTTGTTAAGAGGAGTCACAGATCATAATACCAGTGATAGGAGTGCTGCTTCTGTTGGATAGGATAAGAATTTGTATCATTCAATTCGGTTGCAACACCACACTTGCAAAAATCTGGTTACAATGGTGCTTGCATATCCAAATCTGTGATGTCCAGCTGCCACCAATTGTGGTGTGCTTTTTTGCCCCACAATGTGGCACCTGTACATCAGGTCCTTTTCCTCCGTGTCTCTCAATTCTTCATATGTGCTCTTGCTTTGCTCTTATTCATATATTTCCTGTCAGAGTCTTCAAACTTGAGCCTCTGGATTGAAGAGAAGCCTAGACCTTGAAAGTGCCTGTGCAGTGAGGGATTGCTATTGTGTAGTGTTCTGAATGCTGTGGCTACAGCTGAGACACAGGATCTAGTGCAAAGGTATCCTAATGTGCAGATGTTAGTGCTCTTAGATTTTTTATAAATCCAAGGTCAGGTCTCTTAAGGTACACAGTAGGACTTCTTCATATTGAATGTGATTCTTGTCTTGTTCATTTTAGTTTTCTGGAACTGACACAATGCTTACCAACAAAGCATTGTTATGGGAGTTTTTGCTGCAATCTCATAGGTGTGATTGAATGTGGATGCCAGACTATACATGGGTGGCTTTACTTGTGCATAATTTGAGAGTATGTTTGTCATTTGTTAGAGCATTTAGCATAGGTCTGCTAAACTTTGTAGGAATGGGAGAGTAATGTGTGGTGCTTGTGTTTGTAGTCATGCAGAAACACATGGTTGCCATGGTACCATCACTTTTCTTGGCTATGGGTGTAATTGTTGTCGTATTGGTGTACATGTTCTCCACAAACTTGATGGTGGTTCAAAGAAGCAAGGCTTCTTTGCTTTCATTCTGTAAAACTTGAGCAGACTCTTGAAAGCCTCAGGTACATGACCGTTGTCTGCTCCTTTTTTTGCTCCATAGGAATTATATTTGATTTTGCAAGCAAGTAACTAGTTGCCAAACTTCTGTGAGATTTGGATAAAGATAGAAAGCTAGGGGGAGGGCAGACAACAACAGAGCAGATTTGAGGTCTTACCTATGAACTGAGTTTGTGAAGCCACACTAACAACTTATACCTTGACAGACAGACTGTCTCACCATCCCGAGAGATGCTCTGCAGGAGTGCAGGTTTGCTCTTTGATCAAGATCCAAAGCTATGTGAAGACTTTGACTGAAGATTGGCTTACAGAGGATCTGGCATGACAAAAGAGTCCAGGTTCATGAATTCTGGCAGCTGTTTTGAAACTACATTGGCCACTACCTGTGTGGCTGTATCAAGTGATTCAGGCCTTTGATTCAACCAGGTTTCTGAGACCCCATTGACCACTGGCTGTATGGCCTTATTCATGTCTTGAATTTGACAGAACTGGTGAACCCAAGCCAATGCAATCTGTAGTGTCAAGTCATCCTGACACAGTTGTTATAGAGGCAGATCATACCACTCCTGTGACTATGGAAATTTTGACATACAAGGAGTATAAATATGTACTTATATACAGATTGGCACTGGGAGAATCCATCATTTTCTATTGGTACCTTCTTGCCCTAATCCCACCCGAATAGATGTCACATGACATTGCTTGCCGAAGCAGTAGGATTCTTTGCAGTTGCAATCATCAAGACCTAAGTCCAATGATGCTCAGAGGAGCTGGGGGCAGCAAAATCTTGGTTTTGGCTATAGAGGAAGATTTATTCCCCTCCTTATATGCCACTGGGGATGATGTTGAAAGCTTCTCCATTATGATGGTGGCCTTAAGCATGCAAGGGGCCATGGTTTCTGTGGATGCAAAACGGGAATGTAGTTGGAGATGTCCATCATCTTATCTCTATATGAGCTTAAACTAGTCTGCAGAGGGAAGAGAGAGATGCTATGGAGAGTGAGTGTACCTGTGTTTTAGTAGTTCCTTCAATTCAAAAAATTTATATGCTATAAATGTCAGGACTGAAGTACTGCCACGGAGGAGGCAACAAGAGAAGGTATCGTGCAGTTGCCGTTCATTCTTGTGAGTAGATGTAGACCTACGGTTACAATGCTCAGGTTGAAGTTTTGTAAAATGCAATAGATGGATGACAGGTACATGTCATAGCTTCCAGTTTAGATTCTTTAGCAGTTGAATCTATGTGCAGAAAGCCAGAGTCCATCTCAAGCCTTTAAGGGGTGTGCACTGACCTGTGCAGTTTCAGTGTTGCTGCAGACCTCTACTTCCTCATGATAGCAGCTTTGTCCATTTCCAATTTCGTTGATGTTCGTCAAACTGCTCCTTGGTCTTCTCTCTGTTTTTGAGTGTGGCATCTCCTTATTCTTGTTTTCATTTTTCTTGTTCCTGTTGACTGATCTGTTGTAAAATCTCATATCTCTATAACCTTAGTTTCAGGTCATCTCACAACTCTATTTCATGTTATGCATGTACAAGTACCTGATATTTATGAAGATATGTTGACCATCTCAGCTATGTCAATCTATCTGTTTTCTCATCAGATGCTAATATGTGAATGGTTGATCAAATTGCAGAAACCAAAACTGCAATATGTTCTAGATCTGTGCTGAGACGGTCCTTTTCACAGTCAGTCATCAGAATGAATGTTATTAGTATCTGCAAAACCAATTTTTTAAGATGGAAAGGGCACAAAGTGTTAGAATCCTTGGTTCTTGGTGTCGAGTGGCAGCCTCATAAGTGCAGGAAATCTAGAGGTTCAACCAAACAGCTTTTCCATGTAGAAAGGTTGTCTGCATTATAGACCAACTGTCAAGCGAAACCAAGTGAACAGAGGATTGTGTTTTGCAGACCACTTTCAGTCAACTGAGAAGATGAATGTAGCAAAAGCAACAGATGACTAAGGTGACTAACTGAAAAGCAAAGGAAAGGTAACCAAATAGGAATGAAATTTTGCGAAGATCTTCATTAGGACTGCTACAAACAAACACTCCTTTTGAGTTTTGCCTAAAGAAGTTGCCATACCTGCTACTACACATTTGCAAAAACAGATTTTGATACGCAGACCAACTACCCAAGATGTGATATGTCAACTTTTCTTTGTGGTGGTTTTGAACTGCAACACACTCATGGCTGCTCCAATTTGAAGCTCTGTACTCTGAGTTCTTTGTAAGTAAACAAACGCATGCATGGGGTGTTGCAATAGAAGGTGAAATGGTGAGTTTGAAAATTGAGCATGGACTGGATGGTTGGTATTGAAGAACCTCTCTCTTGATTGTATGCCTTTTCTGACCTTACCATTCTGTTGAGTTTTCTAACATGCATTTGAGGCATTTTCAGTAGATTGCCATAGACATGGCCCCAAGCAGCAGGTTGCTGCACCTGCAAAGCATATGGGTGAATTCCAACTTCTATAGGACCATCTTTTGCAATGACAGGAAGGCCAATTCAGAGTTTCGGTTCAAGGTGTGCATCTTCTCGCGATTCCTCTCTTGATGGATGCTTTGCGCTCTCAAGCCTGCACTCTCAAGTTTGCAATCTACTGTTTTGTTTTGAATGGGTTGGGATGAGGGTTATCCCAGGTGGTTCTTTGTGTTTTGCACTTGCAGACCGGTTTTCCAAATCCCATTGACATGTTGGATGGTAGAAAGAATTAATATTGGATGCATATGTGTATGGGGAGCATTTTCAGTGTAGCAGAATTTCCACCAACAAGTTCAGCCTTTTCTCATTTCTGCCAAAAGGCTTATTTGAGTAGGTGGGTGAATTGATCCAACCAAATTTCTTCCAATCCCTTTTGAGGTGTAGAGTGTGTCTCAGATCATGAACTCAGCAATCTTAGTTTCTGTGATTTTGTTTGAGGTGTGGAGTATGTACTAGATCATGAACTCGGCAATCTTAGTCTCTGTAATTCTTTTTGAGAAGCAATTTCTTTGCATTCACTGTCTGATTGTTGTCTTTTCAGACCTTTTATGGACCTTGATGATCATGACTGTAGGCTTTGTCTGTTTTGTTGACCCTCTTCTTGACTTTGTTTCAATTGAATAAGTGATGTTCACCATGTACTATCAATTGGATATTTACTTGGATGTTGTGGTTATCAAGTTCCATAAAAATCTTTGCAGCACTTCTCCATGACTTATTTAGGTTCGATGATCCGTGCAGTTTCAGCATGCTGCAAACCTGTACTTCCTAATGATAGCAGTTTTGTCAACCACGCCAGTTAGGTCAATGCTCTCTCTTCTGGAACCAGATGCTAATATTTGCAGGGCATGAGAATGATGTTATACAATCAATTGCACAAACAAATAATGCAGTATGTTGATCAACAGTCATGCAGCTGTTTGGAAGAAAAATGAAGTTCTTCAAGATAGAGTGATGAGGCCTTGATTTGTTGGCAGACTTCTTATCAGCCTCATTGTTGACTGATTGCTTTGTTTCTGTGATGCAGCCCTGTTCATCCAGTCACAAATGTTGGTCCATTGGTGGTGGTGCTGACATGTCACTGATGAAGCAAGCTTTTACAAAACTAAGACATCATCTACACCCTGTTCTGCATTGAATTGTTGTGGTTGTAGATAGAGAAAGGACCGTACAGTGTCAATCATTCATATGAATGCAGCAACCCAATGCTTATAAGTACAGAGTGGGTCTTCTGTGACTGCAGAGACAGTTTCTCAGTGACAATGTGATCAATTCAAGCCTCGGTGCAGCCTTGCACTATGGTGATTGGGTGGAGATACCACGGAGCAAGCTCATGGTGGGTGACATTGTCAAGGCATGTAAAAGTTATCATCCTTGTTGAATTTTCTGACACCATGTTCAGTGGAGCTTGAATTAGACTGTCTGCCAGGTATTAGCCAAGGATTCATGATGTGCAAGTCCATGAGCATGGTTTTGTGAGAACAACCTTTTTGCATTCCGCTGCAGGTGCGAGAAGACCAATATTTCCCAGCAGATCTCTTGTTCCTCACAAGTTCAGACACTGATGGAGTGTGCTATGTTGAGGTATTCTATGCTAGGTCCCCCTTTAGAATCTCCAACTAGTGCCAAAAAAACTTGGAACACAGTCCAGACAGAGTGTTAACTCTCATTAACCCAAAACTTTGATAGAGCTGTTCATACTTTGTACTTCATGAGAGCAAGACTGCAACTTGAACAACTAATGCAACTATCAAAAGTTTATCAGTTTTGTAAGGACTACTACTGAATGACTGAAGGGGTTGAGCTCATACAGAAACTTGCATTTTGGCACAGACTTCAAACTTAGATGGAGAGACTAATCTGAAGATTCAAAAAGCACCTGAACAGACATGGGATTATGTAGACAATGACAGACTTGCTAGATTCAAAGGTTCTCAAACTTTTCTCTGTGATCAATTTTACTGATTTCTGTATACAGCTTTTTGCAACACCACTCATGTGAAGTATGAGATTTGTGCTTGTGTGCTGTCATGGGCATGCAACTTGCCATTGCAGATTCACCACAGCTTTGGTGCTGAAAAGACTTCATTTCTATGGTGATGAATTGCATAATGCACAGGCGTGATTGATTGTGAGTATCCAAATAATTCTCTGTATACTTTCACTGGCAACTTGAAGGTTGGCATGCAAGCAATCCCTATTTCACCAAACCAGATACTCCTTTGGGTAAGGCAACATCCATTTGATCTCCTATGCCTCAATCCTATCTCTGCAGTTCATGATTGAATGCATTCTCCTTGTGATATCTGCAATCAGTAACTGGTGAATTGGATTTTGTTCAGGGTTGCAGCCTATGGAATACAGAGTCAGCTGTTGGGGTAGTTGTATTCACAGGCCATGAGACTAAGGTTGGTTTCTTCATGCAACTTTGCATCAAAATTACTACTAGGGAGCATAAAGGCTGATTGATGCATCCATCAAGGTAGAGATAAAGAGGTAAGAGATGTCCATCAGACCTTGCCATGGATGGTTGCTTCAAATGCAGAGTTTGTCCACACAAACTCCACAATGATTGTAGTACAGGTTGCCCATGAAATGTCCCTAGTGCTCTTAGCCTTCCTTTAGACTGAAGGAGATGATGATAACAGGTGATGATCAATGTCATGGATGTGCCTTCAAAGCGAAGCATTTTGGAGAGGAGACTTGATAAGCTGATCCTGCTTTTGTTCTTCATCTTGTTCACCATGTGTCTGATTGGGGCTGTTTGTAGGTTTGTAGGATCCCCTTCATCATTTGGATCATCTTTTGAAACCCAGAAGCTAAATTGATTACTCTTGACACCAATTGCTACTTTTCACTCTATCTGTTAGAATTGGATGGATTGGTGGCTGCTGGACCCAGAGCAGTGCTGTTAGTATGCATATGTGGAGGATCAGGGACTGAACATGAACAGCTAGTGCATGGGGATGACATGTGTAATGTTGTTCTTCTCATGTTCTATGATTGTCCCTCTTGGGTTGTTTTTTCCACAGTGCAAGATTTATGGATGGGAAGAGTTGGTACTTAGGCTTCAGAATTCATGGCATGAATGGTCAATATGATCCTGATAACACTTTCTCTGCAAGTCCTTTTGCTATCTCAAAATCATGGATCTTTACATTACTTCTGTAAACTCACTTTGCTGGATTCTAATATGGTGCTTATTTACATTTCTGCAATTGTGGCTTCTTGAATACCTGAATGGATGCTAACAAAACACTGTCACTGACATACTTGAGTTTTTATGTTGTGGTTCTTTCTTTAACAGGTAGCTGTTCTGACATTCTTTACACTCTTGACATTGTATTCTAATATTATCCCAATTTCTTTGTATGTTTCAATTGAGGTGAGCAATTTGCTATCGTTTTTCCATTTAGTTATTGGTCCCAACACCTAGTTAGCCAGTTGGGAAAAATCTGAAATCTTCTATCTGATTCTTTGTGGAGAGTGTTACACTGGGAAATTGCTTACCAGATGCCATATTGCGCACATCATCCTGACAACCACACATCTGGGTGCTTCTGAATTGGGTTTTGCAAATGTATCAGATGATAAAATTCATACAGTCAACACAGTTCATCAACAATGACTTAAACATGTATGACAATGAAAGTGACACACCTGTGCTGGCTCGAACTTCTAACTTGAATGAGGAACTTGGTCAGGTAACCACTGAAGGACTGTTGCTCATATGTCACACTTTGTGGACAAGTTGCTTAAGACCATTTTTCAAGCATTTTTAGAGGCAAAGGCGACAATGATGAGTCCTCAATTTATGGCAGTGGGAGAATCTAAGAAACATCTACACACTCATGTGGTATGATCTGAATTACAGTGCACAAATTCAGAGAATCATTTCCATGGAACTCATTAATGGGTGGTTTTGAGTCTGAAGTTGGTTGGATACTCTTTTGAGTTTGGTGTCTTTGGATGCTGTCTTGTGCAGAGAGAGTACATATTTTCAGACAAGACAGGCACACTGACTTGAAACCTGATGGAATTCTTCAAATGCTCCATAGGTGGTGTGATTTATGGCACTGGTATAACTTTTTTGAGCTCGTTAGCTGGGTGTTCTGCTTGAGGAGGTCAACATGCTCACAAGCTCTAATGTCATTTCCACATTCTTTTCTGCAAAACCATATTACACAGCACAGAGATCTTCCTGAACCAACCTCTCTACACACACGACCAAATTGCAACTGATCAATTGTGAACCTTCAATACATTTGAATGTGAGGAAAATGTTTTTGCAGTCACTGTGACTCTATCTATAACTATGCAACTCAGGCATGTAGGGTGGTCATAGCTGGTGTCCTCCTCAACATTCAATCAGCACTTTCTAGATGTTAGAATGTTTATGCTACCAGGTTCCACAGTCAGAGGATGCCACATGAGAGAAAGGTTTCAACTTTGATGATAGGAGACTTATGAATGGACATTGGAGGAATGAACCCTACCCGGGAATTCGCAAGGCATAATTTCAGTGCTGCTCCAGGTGTGATTTTTCTAGGCTTCTTTCAACAGGTTGTCAGATCTCAAGTGTCAATGTGTTATACTCCATCTTGTATGAACCTTTCTTCTGTTTTCAAGTTCTTGCTGAATTCTAGTTCTGATGTTTGATGTTTTCAGGAGTTTTTCAGATGTCTGGCAATATGCCATACAGTGCTGCCAGAAGGGGAGGACATACCAGAATCCATTGTATATAAGGCAGCTTCTCCTTATGAGTTTGCACTGGTTGCTGCAGCCAAAAACTTTGGAGTGTTCTTTTATATGTTAGCCCTCCCTCCAGAGATTGATTACATTTAAGAAAATGTCATTCCACAATGTAACTGCAGAAACAAGACATTGTAAATTCTGATAGACTTCCTGCCTGTGCATGATAGAAATGAAAATTCACATCCAAGTAGATCTGTTGAGATAGCTGAACAAACAAATGGCTAGCAGGAGGTTGCCAAGTACAATCTGGGTTGTGTTGTAGATGTGGAGTATGAGATCTTGAATGTTCTGGAATTCAACAGGTGGGTAATGTTGGTTGACATCAGCTGAATGTAATCACATCATGTTGATCCTCATTGGAGAAGATCTCATTTGTCAAGTCAGTTGGGATGAGAATGATGAGCCTAATGAACCTAAAAACCTGTTAATTCATACTCAAGCCACTGGAGCTTTCACTGCCCTGTGGACTTGAAGAGAACAATCACTCCTCATTTGTACATTCTTATGTGGGATGTTTCCCCATCACAAGAATGTCTAAATCTTTTCTACTCTGGTATGGCTGTGTCTGGAGCAGCACCAGGAAGCGCCAGTCAGTGATTTGCCGTCATCCCAGTCGAAGGCTGGTCTTGTATTGCAAGGTAAAGTCTTCCTTTTCAGACTCACAGCAAGACCTCTTGTTTTTACAGTTATATGCTGCAGATGGTGAGATTGCTTTCTGGGCAACAAAAGCATAGTCAGATCTATGGGGTAGAGTTCATGGTTGTTCAGGGTACGTACCCTAGCATGTAGATAGACTACCATGCCTGCAACCACAACAGTGGAATGGCAGGCTTGTCTGCAACATTCCACTTGCAGCTGCAACTAGAGAATGCAATTTCTGCATATTTTAGAGCTTATCTTGCAAGTGTGACACAGAATCAAACAGTAGGAATATTGAAGTTGTCCACATGGCATTAGATATGGGTGTGGGTGGATCTACACAGGGTGCTGATAGAGTCATCTATGATAGAATAGCTGATGGTGAAGAAAACAAGCTCAAAGACATCACATGGGATCATCTAGAGAAATTTGGGGTTGATGGACTCCGTACCTTGTGTTTGGCAGATTGTGACTTGGATCCCCAGTTATGTGAAACATGGAATGAACTGTACAATCAGGCTAAGTCAACTTTATGTAATCAGAAGGAAAAGACTGATGCAGTAAGGGATTTTCCATTATTTGGGATCTTCAATCAAATACCCCATTTCACATTGTGCATACTTTGAATCAGAAGTGTGGAAATGTGGTTGCAAGTAATTAAGCATGGTGGTCTAGGTGATCTGTAATTTTTCTGGGTCCATCATCAGACTGCAGTATGCAAATGGAACATGCTGGCTTTCATACATAATTTATAAGCAGTAGTTTCAATGTCATGTTCACTTATTTCAACTTAATGTTCAACTGGATCCTTTTCTGGTTCTTGAGCTCTGTGTGTGAATGAAACATGGTAATTCTGAAGAGTTGTGTTATTGTGGGGTTTTTGTAGGTTGGGGAACTGACTGAGAAAGATTTGATTCTACTTGGGTGCACTGCAATTGAGGACAAACTGCAGGAAGGGGCCCCACCTGCATAGATACTCTTGCAAAAGCTGGTATCAAAATTTGGGTTCTTACAGGTGACAAAATGGAGACAGCCATTAACATTGGCTACGGTTTGATACTGTCCTGATTCATGAATTCAATTTGAGATTGATTGCCTTGTATCGCATGCACTAGAAGATACCAGTTATGAATTCTAGGAATTTCCAGCCTCATGAAAGAGTAGCTTGAGCATGTTCATGAGGTGAGATCAGGAATTGTGGAGAGGGTGAGAAGGAAGAAAGGGGGAGGTCATGTAGACAACTGTTGAGAAATGGAAGTAGAGAAGCATATCGTTATGCAGACCTGGTGAGACAGAAGACAATCTAGTTTGAGGACTTGAAGAAGTGAAAAGCAGTTTGAATTGGCTGTTGTGCAGCTTGCAGTTTGCTAAACAATGAGATGAAACAATTTATTATCAGGTTGGAAGTCAAGGCAATCCGAGATGTTGCAGAAAGAGTGAGTATGGAGCTCCTTCACCACTGCTGGCATGCATGCTTCATCATGGACAAATTGGATCAAGAAGGAATCGGTATCTTACACAACAGTGCTATGTTTTGCAGGGTCATCCTTTGGAGACAGCCCAGGTAATAGAGGACTCAGTCACAAGGCAACTGCAGGACTGTCTTAGGGAGGCTAATCAGTGTGAAGGTGAAATAGATATGGCTCTTGTGATTGATGGTCGGTGTCTAATGTGTGCATTGGACCCTGATCAGCTTTGAGGTGCATTTCTCCAGTTTTGTATACAGTGCAAGGCTGTCATCTGCTGCTGAGTTTCTCCCTTGCAGAAAGCTCAGGTCCCTTTGTTTATCCCTTGTTCAGTGATGGTGGTCCTTTTTTGTCAGTCCTCTTTGTGTTGAAAACTCTCCACAATGTTTGCAAGATTTGTTTGATAAAGTTCCAGTCTTATGGAACCCAAATATTGATGACTGCATGATGACCATTTCCAGGTGCATCCACTGCAAAACCTCTCTCTTTGATGTTTGGCACTGAAAATGGTTTTGGCACCTTGTCTAGGTTACCAATTTGATCAAGGATGATGCAAAAAAGATAACACTGAGCATTGGTGATGGGGCCAATGATGTGAGTGTGAGTATGATTCAAGCTGCTCATATTGGGGTTGGAATAAATGGCCAAGAAGGTATGCAAGCTGTCATGGCTTGTGACATTGCAATTCCACAGTTTCAATTCCTCACCGATTTGCTTTTAGTGCATGGATGGTGATCTTATTTGCGCATTTCTAGGGTACATCTCCCTGCATTCCCCTTCCAGAAGATGTTTCACGTTCATTTGTTACAGAGGATTGTGGTTCTGGAGGACAGTATTGTTTGCATGCTCTCTTGTGAAAATCAATCTTATGTGTTTATATTTTTTCTAAAAGAATCTGGCATTTACCATGACACAATTTTGGTTCAACACATATACAGGGTATTCAGGCCAGCAATTCTATGATGATTGGTTCCAGTCACTCTACAATGTTGTGTTCACTGCCCTGCCAGTATTTGCTGTTGGCATATTTGACAAGGTACTGCTACTGTATCACTTTGAGCTAGTGGAACATTTCTGATCTCCATTGACAAAAATTGATGCTGGTATTAGTATGTTGTTTGTTTGTATCACAGGATATGAGTGCTTCAATAGCAAAATCATGTCCACAGCTTTACAAAGCTGGCATTGACAATCTTTACTTCAAGTGGAAGGTCATTCTAGTGTGGCTCAGCTTTGCATTGTACCAGTCCCTCATCTTCTTCATCGTTCCAGTGGCAGCAGGCATGAGTGCTCAGAATTCATCTAGCATAATGCTTGAAGTCTGGGATATTGGGACTCTGGCTTACACTTGTATAACATAACTGTCAACCTTTGCCTCTTGATGGCCTCAGGGTACATTACAATCTGGCATCAGCTCAGTGTTGGTGGCAGTATTGTAGGCTGGTTCCTGTTTCTTTACTTCTACTCTTGTGTGCAAGGCTCATGGAGACATGTACAACTTTTCCTTGCTATTCAAATCAGGATCCAGAATGAAAACTTTGCATTCCTCATGTTTGTCAGGTTTCATTTGTAGGCTGAGATAATTAGAGAGATAATTAGGTACATCTTGCCTAAGTTGCACAGAAAGCCCTATGCTATTTGATTGTAAGGAATCAAGTCTAGGAGGAAGCTTTGACAATAAAGTTCAAGCTGTGGTTGGTTGATACTTAAACAGATGTTCTTCATAATTTGTAGGGAGGTACATTCTGGGTGCTAAGAAATTTTGTGAGAACTTGGTACTTCTGATTCACCATCATCTTCATTCCTGTTGTGGCACTATCAGGAGACTTCTTCATTTTAGTGTGAGTCTCTTTACTCTTGCAGATCATCTTCATCACAGATTGTGTTTTAACCATCAAGCTTTGTAACTCCTCATGCATCAGCAAACTTGCTTTCCTCATCTCAAACTTTGCATTTACAAAATGACTGGTTGCCCAATTCTGTGTTTCTTCATGTCATTTTCACAGATCTTCCTCACAATTAGACATCTGAGTCAAAACTGCAGCAATATCTAAACTTCAGTTTCTCTCATGAGTATGAAAGGTTCAATGATGAGTCAGTCAGCTTACATGTTAAAGCTATACATGTATATATGGAGATTGCAGGATTGGTTTTTCCCATTTGATGTACGAATAATCCAGGAGGAGGCTAAGTACCAACATGTGACAGATGCTGATGACTATCAACGGCAGACTGAGATGATGGCTGTGCTTGATGGTTCAGCTGAACTATCAGCAGAGGAGGAGAGACAACTGGGTATGGCTCAACTTCCAAGAGAGATGTCCAAGCACACAGGATTCTCATTCGATTCCCCTGGGTTTGAATCCTTCTTTGCCATGCAAGAGGGTGTGCATGATCCTGCCAGATCACGGGACATTGCAAGAAGTGCAATCATGAGACCCCACCGTACACACCAGATCTATGCAGCTAAAGCACGGAGAAAGTCAATGGTCTTTTGAATTTCATCCAGTCTGCTATTGTACATGGGGTCTGGTGGAAAATGATTCAGAGTTTTGGTTGCTGAATGGAACAGATTGCTGGTTTGTTTCTTTGCTGGAATCTGGAATTGAGGCCAACCACCATTCAAGCCACACCACAGCCTTCTGATACACAAGTTGCTTTTTTTTATACTTCTCCACTTACTGTTGAAGTTCTGTATATCAAAGTTAGGTTGTTGAACCTTATTTTGTTCCAAAGAGTACATTAGGGATATACATGCATGCCAGATTGCATAGGCCTCTATAATTATAGTTTACTTATCTGTTTGACTGTAGATCAGAGTGATGGATGTAGCATTTTCAGACTCCTGAAAATGTTATTGAATGAATTTGCAAAATTGTTCTTCAGATAGGATCAAATCAATTCTTTTCATATAATTTCCTCAATTACACACAGGCTTTGCTTTAAGTAAATCCCAGATCCTTCAGTCCATGGAGAACTCCATGATTTCAGTTAGTCCTATTTCTAATGGAGCTTACACAAAATGCACTTAAATGCTTAATCTACAGAATAAACACAAAATTTTCACTTTGCAAGTGCACTACCTTCTTCTTCTTCATTTTCTTGCCCTTGGAATGAAGTTGATACTAATGTCATCTTATGGACAAAAGTAATATCTGTAGATGATGATGATGAGGTACAGTTTTGATCAAATTATTTTTTGGTTCTCTGTTGGACAGACTGGCCAGGTTCGCAGGAAAAGGCAATTTTATCTTATCAAAATGTCTGCTCTAGCTATCTATTTGACTTCATAGCATCCAGGGTGAAGCAAAGCAGAGAGAGAGAGAGTGTGTGTGTAGCATGGGTGTGCCATCTCAGGCTAAAGCAAAGAGAGAGAGAGTGTGTATCTGATGTGTGTCTAGCTTTTGTTGACAAACTTAAGCTGCTATCAACTGTGATTTTGATGCCGCTGAAACCCGGACATGCAACATGATGGTGACCTGTACGGTATATGTGACTGATGAGGAAATCAAAGGTCCAATCAACAATGTGAAAGAAATTAGATCACATCAAACAGCTGCTGTTGCAAGTCATGAGAGGTGATGATGATTTCAAGGGAGTAAAGATGAACTTTCCGAAGACTAGATCAAATCACGTGTGCTGATAAAGATTATGAAATGATGATGTGATGTCAAGAAATCTCAACGATCAAAACAAGCACTTATTTGTTGTTCAAAATTGCAATGAATGGGGGTTACTCAGTAGTCACTGTCTGGTGCGAGACTGACCCAAGCCGGTCTTTTACAAATTGATGGGCATGCAGATTGTGGTTTTCCATGCCAATATCAACTCTTCAGCAGCTCATATTGTGCAAATTTTGATTCTGATGATCTGGATATTCTCTTTTGGCTACTTTCTCTCACTGCATGGGATGTTTGGTGTGTTCGGTTAAGTCCTACCATGTGCTAATAAACATGGAGTGGAGATTCTATATATGTTCTGTTTTTGCAGTCCACACCCATGGCTTAGGAGTATTTATTACATTTTCCATATGGATGGTTGCATTGTGATGACCAAGTTGAACAGTGTATCAAGAAGTGCCTGGAGGCTGCTATTGAACACAGGTCAAATGAGGTACATCTTATCTCCTGTCTTCACAGTTTACAAGTATTAATTTGTAAATTGAACAGCAGAGGTTTTTGTATGGTAGTTTGATACTATTTTGGAGACACTATTCTCACTGACAATTTTTTTGTCCTCTCTGAGTAGCAAGAACATCAAGAAAATCTAGAAATTAGATTAATCCCATGAGCAGGTCCTTGTCTTTCAGAGTGCTAAATAAAAACAAACTGCCTTGGACTTTCATCAGGATTCAACTCATGGTACACTTGTATGTTAACCAGAATTTTGTTCTTCAAACCACCTCCACATGCTGATTATGTGGTTGCTGCAGTAGGCCTAAGATTACCAAAGAGTGGTCATTGACCAGCTCGTCACAGTCTTTCAGGTTAATCTGTTGCTGCTTAGCTGTGCAACTTCAAGGAAGACTTTGTGAAGTGATAGTGTTTTTGAAAAGAAAGGACAATGATCACTGCCCTTTAAAGTGAAAACCTTCTCTGGAGGATTCTGCTTGATGATACTTTTTTGTGCAGTTGGAAGGAGTGCTTGGTCATGTGTTGTCTCCACAAAGAAGCGCCGCACACTCCCATAATTCTCAGCAGTCAGTACCAGTTTTTCCATCAGTGGTCCAAATGGAACAGGCCGCATTGAAACTTCTGCTAAGGCAATGTCCTGTCATCACTCCCATGGTATAACCAGATATGCATTCTCAAAACCAAGAGAAATATCAAAAGGAAAACCATTTAAAGATCCTGACTTCAATAGAGATGGCAGAAATGCAGCTCCAAATGACAGTGTTTGTACATGCAATCAATCATACAAATGCCCAACAGAACTAATCAAGACGTGTAGCAGTCACCTTGGATGTGGTGGCATTGAAGAACAAGCTCCTAAGTGTGCTCTTATCAAGTTTAAAAGCTGTGGGTGGACTTGGCAATCCATTCCCGTATGTGAAACTATTGGGCTCAGGCATCAAATTGTCTGCATTCTTCTCCTGTTCCAGAACAATACCAGCACTCAAAAGTCTGATAAACTTGTCATGTATACAGGTATTCTATCAAAATAATAACAGGAGTGTCAATTCTCTCAAATGTGTATATGATCAATTCGCATGTAATCAGCCCATCTGAACTGATTGAGTCCTGCTAAAAAACAAAAATTCAAATCAATTTTTCACCTTTCAACAACCTAGTGCATACTCTGCACAGACCAAGAGTTTTGAAGTTATGAGAAAAGTCAGCAGCTCCCTGAGACATTACTCTAGTATGCAGAATTCTTCAATTTGAACATGATGGGTTTTGGTTACAACAAGCAGCTTTGAATGTTATAGCTTAAACCCTTCATTTCGATTAAGTCTGCTGATTGATCATGAAAGGAAAGTAATGATAGGGAAGAAGAAAACATTTCTTACCTGTTGTACTGCAAGGAGGTCGAAAGCTCGCTGACCATCTGTAAGCATGGCAGCGGTGACAAATACTGCCTTTGCAATTTGATTGGGGAATTTTTCCATGGCTAATGAGATGCACACACCTCCTATATCATGTCCCACCAAAATCACCTGAACACAGGAGGGAAGCTTGCTACATTAAGCATTAGTTGTGTGCACCACAAAACAAAACTCTTGCTTGAAGAGTTCCATTCATTGCAAGAACGCTATGTGCATTCTTAGAAAGCATCAATTGTCTGGACTCTCAGCAATAAGATGCATATCTTGAACAACATTCCTTCTGTCAGTGGATTAGTGCAGATAAGAACTAATAATGTTTGTGGATCAGTGCAGATGAGAATCAACATGTTTGTGTATTAGTATGGATCAAAACTGAGAATCAATATTGTTTTGGAAAAGGAAAGAATTTGACTACAGAGTACTTGATCTGTATGGAAAGTAAAACTGCACACTCTGTGCTGCTTTGCAACCAGTGTGAGAGAGAGGTTTAGAAAGCTATCCTACTCTTGTGTCTACAGGTATAGAAGATGCTTAATTTGGTAGTCCAGAGTTGGCAATGAGTGCTGGGTGTTTCAGCCATGGCTTATACAAGTGTATGCAAGGTAAGAGAGGAGGAGGAGATCAAGGCCTTTATGGTGTTTGCCATCGATGAGTGGATTAGCTTGATTGAATTGAAAGAGATTACTCTGTATGCTTTTTTGCTGCTCTTGCAAACTTTGTGATCTGCAAACACCATGGAAGGTCATGAGGATGCTCCTGAGTCCTCGTCCCAGAGTCAAAACGTAGTTGTGATTGAGAAGAGATTAGGAACTAGAAGGGAGAGACGGAAGACCCGGATTTTGCAACAACAACGGCAAGCGTCACCGTATGTAGTCTACAAGTTCATGGATTCGACAATAGGTCACAGGCAAGTTTGTAACCATGCAAGCATTGGTGGAGCACATGCATTAGTGGCGAGAGTACGGAACCCAATGATCAATTTCTTGTTCTTGGGTTGATTGCCCACATGAGAAATTTCCCTGGTATCCAATCGGACTTGGATCCGGACATGCATCTCTTTTTCCATCTCCTTCTATGGTTTCCAAAACCATTACAGAACATGAGAGGAAAAGTTGCAGGAAAACAGGAAGGTCGGACTCCAGAAAAAAGTTCTTTCATCGTGTGGACAATCGACCCGAGGACAGGAAAGTTTGATCAGATTCACGAGGAAGCAACTCGAAAGATTTCTCAAGACTGAGCGGATTATAAAGTTTCCTTGGATGTTACACGAGTGATCGAGTTGCATGTTGCATGTAATCTGTCGCACGTAAACTGGAGCAGAATTTCAGCAGCTTGCGAGGGCAATCTACTACACCGGGCGTTTGAGGGGTAGAAGGATTCTTTCCACGGCTGTTTCCTCTTCTAACAAGAATGGAAAACAGAAACAACCTGAATCGGAAACAGATTTGTGTTTAAACGGGGGAGAACAGACCAAATCCCAACTGAAGATTGCCAAATTGAAGCTACAACCGCTTGCAAGGTCGCCATCATGAATCTTGGTTTGAAGGAGAGTGCAAGCATAGTTAGGTGATGGCGGTACTGACCTTGCTGTTGCTTGCGGCTTTGAGCTTTAACAATGCCAGCAGGGGTTCCGCATACTGCTCCAGTGTTGCAACCTCGTTGGGATCCGCGGAGTGCCTGCCGGAGCCTGCTAGATCTATCGCCACGGGTTCCAACCCCGAGTCTTGCAGCAACGCCAGACTCTTATACCAGCACCAGGCCCCCATCCCCGCTCCATGCACTAGCACTATGTCTTTCGTTTCCAACGAGTCGACGCCTACCGCCATCAGGTGCACAGCTCCTTTCTGCAAGCAAAATTGGAAACAAACATTTAATTCTGAGCTTGCATACCCTTGAGCAGCAGTAATTCATGTTTGATTCTTTCGACAGTTGCAAGCTCCTGCACGTAGCAAGAGAGGAGAGAGAGAGAGAGTTTTATTGCCTTCGTGCCATTGGTGCCATTGAGAAGCTCTTGAGGTTTGAGAACAGCATCGTTGCGTCGACGAGGTCGAGCGCTGGAGCTGCGCTTGAACTCGAAGTTTGAGCCATTATCGCCACAACTTAGCTTCCCTTCATCGATTGACTCTAATGTCCGGTCTTGAATCCTTGTGGAGGGAATTAGAGGAGAAGGATTTGAATTAGAACGAAATTCTTGTTGCGACAAGCTGCGTTGGAGCTTCCTCATCTGCGCTTTCTGCTGATGGTGCAACGCCATGGCCAGCGCTTGCTGCTCTATGATCAGCTCGTCCTCCGGAGCTCCTCTTCTTCGCATGCCATAATTGATTCTGCCCGACGACACCTCATCCCAAATGCCGGTACCCAGCTTCTTCTCCTCTTCCTCCTCTTGATCCGCTGCAGTTCCCATGCACGCAATTGACAGCCGATTCCCCATAATCTGCAAATTAGCTGGGTGTTGCAAGACGTCGACAAGCTTCCTCCTGATGATCTCCGATATATCCTTTAAAGAAATTTGATGAATCCCAAAACTTCAAATTCCACTTCGATTCCGTCTTGACTTCATCTGGGTGCTGGAATTTGAGTGCTCATCACTCTCAGACTGATGATTTGTTTGATTTGTCTCTCACATGGCTTCTCACATTTTCTGCACCAAGCTGTCGACACTGGACAGCATCAGCACGAGAAGCAGAAGTCCAAAGCACCGCCAGTACTTGTGACTGTAGCTTTTCGGAAGTTCCGACCACCCTCTATGATCAATTTGAAGTTCGTTGCTGTTACAATGGGCTTCGACAAAATCCACAGCAACCAGCTCTGAATTCTACACAGCTGAAATTGCGAGCATTTCGGAATTCTGCTCCAACAAATACCAATCCCAACAACCAACACTGTGCGACGCTTGAGCAGCAATTCATGCTTTTCAACTCCTCAACAACATTGCCTGGTAGGTTTGTCCATTTCATCAAACACAGTCGTGATCCTTTCGCTTTTGTGCGCAAGATTCAATGACAGGGATCATGGGCGTTTGTTTACATTAACCGCAAGCAGGAGGAAAATGTACGAGCGAAGATTTGATTGACCCCACATCAAAAGCTGTTTCTCCAAGGAAATTAAAAGCATTCAATTATGAACTTGGGGTCGTAGGAAAGATGTGAGAACAATCTGCAGACCAGGATACCAACAGCAACAAATTATCATGAGCTTTTCTTCTTTTCCTATTGCAAAGGTGTGGAGCCCTCTGCTAACTGTGTCTCCTTGGACTTCTGTACATATTGTGGAATGATGGGGGGAGCTTTGAGGGGCCCCTTGTACTTGAGGCCCCAGGCCCCACACCATCAATCCAACAGTATTTTGTATTGATGATCATCTTCTAGTCTTTCAATCAAGCTCAAGAGGAATCTGTAGAACATTTTGGAGCCTGAAATGAAGACAAACAGAACAGGACAAAACTAGAGACAGAAATGTTCTACCTAATTCTCATGCATTGAGGGGATTCTAGAAGCATTTCCTTTTTTTGAGCTCTACTGTTGACGAAGCTTGGTGGTAGAGGCCAATAAATGTCAAGATTTTTGTCTGTCCATCATGTTCGCTTTGCACTGTGTAAAGCTTAAGTTAAAGTGGGAGCTATTGTCAGCATCTCACAAAGTGTTATGTCCATAACCTTACAATGAAATTCTTGGAGTCTGCCCAGAAACTTTGAGAAGTATGGCATACTCATGTACTCAATCTTGAGACTTCTAGAATGTTCTGAGTATGTAGTGCTATGAAAGTTCTGAGCCAAGTTCCTAATGCATATGCTTGTGAAGTTGTTGCACTAAGTAAAGTTGCAATTCTTTTGAAGTTTTTCTGGTTTAAGACATTTTAGAGTTTTCCTGGAGTTCCAAATAGTTCTAGATTCTTTTTTGGGTTGCAGAATCACACATACTCAAACTTTTGATACATCTCGCATTCATGTACTTGGGGACTGAAATTCTAGTACATGTAAGTACTCTGTTCTCTGTAACCTTGAGTTGAAGCAATTGATAGACATTCTGCTTGTATGCTTTCCTCCATAGGTCAGTGGAAGGTTATAGTACTTAAGAATTTCCTACTACAAGCATTGCACCCAAACAAAAAAGGATTGTGGGAGAAGAGAGATACATAGCAGTATGTGAGGAATTTTGCAATCTGATGTCCAAGAGCTTCAAACAGTTCACTCATTCACATATTCAAAACCATCTTGCAGAACTTGTGGAAGTCACCAAAACCCACTCCCACATTGAACAGCCCTGTGATTTCACAGGTAATTGCATTCTATGATTGCTTCCATGTACAAGAACAGTACACACAGTGCTTCAACTGCAGGGAGCCCAAGCATTTATTGACAAGCAACACCTGGGAAAATGAGTACATGTCTTACAAGCACTGTGCTTTTAAGAATGTAGGAGGAGTGTTCTTGAAGCTGTTGCAGTCATTTGTTACAGCATAGAGCAAATCGTTTAAAGGCATGCTGAGGCCACTCTGGTTGATTATATTAGTTGCATACTCTGCTATTGAATGCATTATCTAATGTTCACTGCATCATCCAGGTATTGAAGATGAATAAACAGGTGTTCCATCATATGAAACTCCAGACTCAAATCAGCATGCTGTCAAGAGACCAACCACGCATGAGTTCCAGAAGAAATCAAACAACAGGAGATTTGAGGGCTTGGGGAACATTGCTTGGAGGACATTGAGTTGTTCATGATGTGAAGAATCTCTGTAAGTTTTTGTGGGATTGTTCCATATCAATTGCCCAAAATAACCCCTAATTGAACTGCAGGCAGAAGCCAGAGCTAGTAGCATACCCAGGCTTGTTGCTGTCATAGGCTGCCCATGATATTATTTTTCACCCCACCAATAAGCACACCATCAAATGCTCATGTATGTTGGGATGGGTTTACAAACTAATTGTGTGTAAATGCTGTTGACAAAAAGCTACGAAGGCTCTGATATGGGACTCTCTGCACATTTGACAGTGCAATAACATCAGTGTAATAAAGGGACCTCCAACATTGCAAGTGATCTGAAAGAGGATTCCACAAAGAATTTGAGCTGGTTGCTAAAGGAGACTGATCTTGTCAGAGCGGCCAGTGCTGTTAAGCATGGCAACTATACTGGATTCTCACTTTATAGCTTGTGAGTTGTCACCACAAATAGCCATAACCTTAAGAGCACAGACCTTTCTCTATATTTTGGCCATAAGTTGGGAATTTAAATTGGTTGCTGTTGGGGGGTGATTGCAGCCAAAATTTAGCTACAACCTAATTGGGCATTTTGATGCAGAGGTACTTGCTGAACTCTCAAGTTTCATGGCAAACATTCAGACTCTGTGTCTGGGCTGGTAGGTCTCTCTGCAATCACTAGCACATTACTATGTGACCATCTTGCTTAATTGGCCATGTCATGAAAGCACAACCACCTCATTTCTCTGAGTTTGATGTCCTTGCTTGTGTACTGGGTTGCAATTGGGAAACAATGAGGGTTCCTGAAACAGCCTAGTTGATGATCATAGCATTAAACCATGCAAGGCTTCCTTGCAATAGTAATAACTTGGATATGATTGCTGCATATTGTAGATTTCCTGTGAGATTTTTGGAAGATTTTACATTTTGACATTCTGGTATTGGATTCAGACGGATGGCATCAAACACAAGCAAAGGAGCATGTCAGTGAGATGAATGATGGCAAGGAGGTTCATAGTAAATTCTTGATTAGCATGATTTTAAAACACTTCTTCAAATATGTAGTGTGCAGAAAGAAAGTAGAGTCTACTGTGATTTGAGTAACATGCATATGCTCCTCCTGGGATGCTGAGTATCCTTATGAAAAGAGTTATAATTGAAGAAGTTTTGGCATCCACCCTTCTGTTGAACCCTCATAATCTATGCAGACTAATTATTTGAATAAATTTTGGAACTTGTCCACCTTTGCACAGGAGGCAATCAATGCTCAGTTACTCTCACTCTTCATAGTTGCAATGTATGAGTGTGACTACACTTACCCCAAGCTACTAGGTATCATCCACTCTGTTCCCTTCCACTATGACTCAGCATGAACTCAAAGTTTAGCAAAATGCTGGCATATATTGTCTCACATTCATCTACATGTCTCAAGGTGTATTTGAAAAGTAGACCAACTCAGTGATATTCTTCCAGTATACAACTGTAAGCGGAAAATGTGAAATTGTGCAAAACCCTACAGTGAATTGTATTGTAAAGGAAAGCCACCACCACACCATATTGCCACCAAGTTCTAGATCAACCAATTTTGCAATGCCTTGTGAAACACTGAAAAGTGGAGAGCTTGTGTCTACATCTCTTACATGCACTACATGTACAGGCAGTAGTCCTACTTAGCTGAATTTGATAAAGCCAACATCATTATGATCTGCAGAGGTGCAAATCTCTTATACCAGTATTTTTCATATGTGCCAGGTTAATAGTTTTGATTAAGGCACATCATTAGCACATCATCACAATTGACATTGCTCTTGTGCAAATGTTCAGAACTAAAATTGGTCTAGCAATGACTCCCAAACAGGAAGCATTTTCACCACATTTGGCAACTCTAGCCCTTGTCCTACAAGAATGTTTTCCTTTTTGATGAATCGATTCAAGTGTGTCATTGCAAGATTAACACACATTAGGAGTTCATAATCTTGCATAAGACGTTCTTCCGTAATTTTGTTCTTGTTCAATTGGATGTTAAGTAAATCCTTCTTCACATAAAATATGTAAGGAGATGATTCATTTCCAATTAAAACAATTCACTTCCCAACAAATTTTGTCACAAAGGTATCATTAGATTGTGAGAGATGCTGGGGCTCATTGCAGTCCAAAATGTACTTTTGAACATTGAATGGAATGCAGAATTTGAAGATCATATCATTTGGTGCAGAACAATGATGCACATTGAAACCTTCAATCTGCTTGACACCCATAATTTCTCAGGTGTTTGCAGTTGAAGGGATTTTTCCAGTGGTTTGCATCTCATTCACATCAATTCCACCTTGAAATCCAAACCCTGCAATATGAGCTTGACCACCAATAGACAATGACTGCTGTTGGGAAGAAGTAGATGCCCACAATGTGTTGGATTCACCTGGGTTTTCACTTTGATCACACAGTACACATACCTCCCATATTTGCATGTTTCTAGTGTTGGAATTGAGCATATCTGTTTACTGAAGTGGTCCCTACAAGCTAGGTACACCTGTTGTGAATGAACTCTAATTTGGCTGCAAGAATAACTTCCATCAGAAAGCCTCTCAAGTCAAGTTGAACAAGGTCTGAAGACCAGCAAACACCATCTTTGTGGTTTGACTTAGATTTCTACATGGCTTATCTATATCCTGACTGAGGCATTCCTTGTTTTGAATCTCATCTCTTTGTATACTTGAAAGCAATGGAATTGAAGATGCACATACTGAATTGTTCTTTGTTGCCTATAACTAATTGCCCATCATGAATGCACTCCTGGAGTTCTCTCTAATTCAGATACCATAAGATTTGTGTAGCAACTGATCAAGAGATGTTTGTTTTGTGTGTCCATAGCATTAAGCATATGCTAAGGAATTCATTCTGAGAGGCTTTCCATAGTTGTTATAGAGGAGGCAAATTTTACAGTGCACTATAGTAAGAGATTCAAAGATTAACACACTATTTGCTCAAGGGCTACAAAAACTTGTATACAATGACAACAAGATGGAGATATGACTACAACAATCATGAAATGAGTAAGGCTTTAGGGATCCTATATGAGTTGCTGATCAATCCAATTGCAATATATCTGGCCAACATGAATCCACATAGAAAATTCATATACCAACCCACATAAGGAGTTGCATGCATGTTGTGACAAGCCTCTTTGGTTCATAGGGTTAGTGTCTAGTGACATATTCGAACTCAAAGTATTGCAACATTCAAATTAGAGTATTCATTCTGTTACAAATCTCATTGTACATGGGGAAACTTCTTGTTGCTTACGAGCATATGTTCTTGAGGAATTCTCCTCTCTTATACTCCTAAATCTCCCCTGAAACATGCAAGTTTCTAAAAATTCAATCATTGTTTTCCTAGAGGTTTGCTACTTGACTTTGGTTTTTGGAGGCTCTAAGTTTTTTCTTAAATTAGGTGTATTCTATTGTTGGTGGTTGATCTCACAGGAGCATGCAGCAAACTAAGTAGCTGCCACTAGTAACAGTAGTAGGTCAGTAGATGTTAAAGATTGTGCACATACATAATTTTAGGAATGGAAAGTAGAGAAATTGAAAATAGACATAGACAGAGCTGAATTGTTTACCAACATTCACCAAGTCACAGATTGAAAACCCATAATTGAGAATTAACATAAGTATGGAAGCCTAGCTTTAATAGATCATGTTGTTAAAATGTGTGCAAATTTGATTTTCAAACTTGGGGAGATTGGCATTGTTGCCATTAGTAATGGGAATGTAGCATCTATTAAGGGGATGTGTTTGAAATATGCAAGGACTAATCACAATGGAGAAGAAAGACAATGTGCAAGTAATGCACTCCTAGGATATGAGGGTACTTGCAACAACAAACACCCAACTATGGAGCATCCTAGCACAGACCAAAAAGATCCTAAAGATGTATGTTGTAGATGCATCCACATATACATAGCTCAACATGGAAGAAATTTGAAGAGCTTATACACATGCAGATGACCCTACTAAGGTAGGCATCAAGTACCACAAATTGAATTATGCAAATCATAATTCAATGAATGTCTGTTAATTAATGGTTTCTTCACCAAAACTTGAAGTTCAATTAATATCACAATTGCCTTAAAACCAATATAGTATCTCCATAATCTAAGATTCAATGGTATGCACAAAAATTGACTGAAGTCAAAGCACTTAAGTAATTTCAATTTGATTTACACATATCATGTAAACTTAGGATATTAAAGGCCATAGGAAGATGTCTACACATGATGCAATGTTCAACTGAAAAACTTAACACATGGATCACTGGCAATTATTGTCCAATGTCAGTAACTACAAAAAAGGAAACACATGTATCACTCCAGGTTCCTCTAAATTTTGTTTCTCAAGTGTAATGCTCTTATTTGACCTCAAACCATCCAAATGTGTCATTGCAAGATTAATGTACATCACAAGCATATAGTCTTGCAGACGTCCTCCTCCACAGTTTCCCTCACCTGATTTGAGGTTCCTTTCAACACTAAAAGTGAAGGGGGCTGTAATTGAGTTGTTTTCCTCAGAAACACACCAAGTGCCAACAATTTTTGGTGTGAAAGAATGGCAATATCGCAAGAGCCTTACAGGGTCCTTACTGTTTTTAATACTTTTTGGAATGCAAAACTTATAAATCAAATCCTCTTCAAAATCAAATTTGCAGACAATGAAACCTTCAATTTGTTTGACGTTTTCTTCTTGGGTGCAAGTCATTGAAGACCTTCCTCCACTTGTTTTTGTTGTGTCTTGATGATGTTGAACATGGCCTCCAGAACCTGCAACAAGAACTTGACCTAAAGCCCCACTGGACTCTAGGTGAGCAAAACTGGTAGACTCCTCCAAAGTGTAGTTAGTTGTGTCTTTTATGGTTTCTCCCTCATTATTGTTTAGATCAGATGCAGTAGAACATTCTAGTCTAGTTCCTCTACATTCTGGTAAAGTCCCCTTGAAAGAAATTTGAATATCATCTTGGAACCACCCAAAATCATTTTGGGTAGCAAATTGACCAAGATTGCATTGTGTTTGTGTTGTGACATGAAGGAATTTGGACGAGCTTTTGTCTCGAAAAAACTCAATCCTCATCTTTGGCTTGATAGATGCTGTCCTGATTTGTGGTGGAATTTCAGCAGCATCACAGAATCTGCGCCCTGCCTCTGGATAGACATTCACTGTGAACATAGGAGGAACCCTCTCTGGTTCACTTGAAGGTTCAGAATCAGGGGGTGGATCCCCACCAGGTGGTTTGCCTTCATCATCCTTTTCATCACCCTTCCCATATTCCCACCAAGTCCATGGCTTCCATAGTGACCGATTTCGTACACTTTTACCTTCCTCCTTCCCCTGTTGACTGCTTCCACTTGATGAAGCTCCTGAAGCACCTGTAGATGATCCAACTCCTGAAGGTCGTTTGGTCACATGAGGATCACCCTGTTTGAATGCCTTGTATTCTGTGGCCACCTCCCATATTACAGGAAAAAACATGTTGTTTTGTTCCCTCTTGTTCATGGTAACGTAGTGGTTTCCATGGACGTCTTTCAAACCCACTCCAAATTGTTTTGCAACATCCTTTGATGGCAAACTCATGGTTTCGATCTTGTCCTCTTCCATCTTTCGCATCCTGAAACCAATAAGTTCAAAAGCTCCCAAATCTTGGACTTCCTTGAACATAGAGGCCAATGAACATTTCCAAGCACTTTCACTTAGGGACTCCACTTTCACATCATTATCACTTGTGACTGTAACC
>Ga0116227_10001839_pt1 | contig 48182 bp, 46 predicted proteins | sample S1TSphgellanicum_FD_89693 | JGI IMG/M metagenome (GOLD analysis project Ga0116227, IMG submission 89693) | Host-associated microbial communities from peat moss isolated from Minnesota, USA - S1T2_Fb - Sphagnum magellanicum MG | ecosystem: Host-associated > Plants > Peat moss > Unclassified... | reverse complement strand
TGCGACTAGTTTTCACATGCGACTTGTCTTAGGCGACTAAAAGGATTTTAGTTGCAAAATGTCTCTTGCGACTAAAATTTAGTCGCAAAGAGCAGTCGAAAATACATGTTTTTCTTCTAGTGCAAAGATCTTCTCGGTTGCCTATGCATCATCCAATTGCATCAAAAGATGTAGGGTCCGATCAACAGCTTCGAAAGCTCAGTGATGCATCATCGGTGTTTCATCCCAAATGATCATATTAGCTTTACACACCAACTCGGCCACTTTCATCTGTTGTGTGATGTTGTAAATCGACTCATCATGCAGATCAATTGGAATCTTGAATCTTGAATGGGCGGTTCTGCCGCTCAGAAGCAATAAAGATGCAATTCCTGATGAAGCAACTGCAAGCACGATTTTGCTTTGCCCTCGTAGATGGGACAAAAGCGTTGTCCAAACAAATGTTTTGCCGGTTCCACCACTGCCATACACAAAGAATAGTTTGCCCTCTTTGTTTGTCACAACATTCAAAATAATTTTGCATGTGCTACGCTAATCATCATTGAGCCTATCTTTTGCATTATCTGCATCTATGGTTAATGAATGCAGATCATAAGCTAACTCTACTTGGACCAATCGGTTTCCTCCATGAATAGAAGGGACATAATTAGACTTGGGAAGCGTTGGAAAATCTCCCAAGCGGTGTCCATTGCGGATGAGAACTTGATCGATCTCATATAATGCACGATCCTTCAGCACATCTTCAGAAAGGGTAATGGCTAGATCATCACATTCGCGGCGTGCCATTGCCTCAATGTCATTGTTCAAAGACTCCCAATGTGCATCCCATAGCTGTCTAGGATTTGTCACCTCACAAAACATTAACATGGAAGCAAACATGTCACGTAGCTATCATCATGAGGCCCAAAGACTGGCTTCTTCCAAGGCTTGATGCCATTCATTATCGTCTGCAAACAAACCCATTGCAATGCATGCATCTTTGAATGTGTCATGCTCTATGTTATCCACTGTCTACAAATGCTCATAGGATGTGGCACTTTTGACGCAGTTTAGCAGCATTCACAAATAATAACATTCACCCAATGTCGGGTGTGCATAATACATGCGACCAATGGCAAAACCTTTCTTGCGCATTATTCATCGCTTCAACTTCTGATTCCACACCCATTATTGAGGGAATTGATCAAAATGTAAGGCTTCATGTAGCTTCCGATTCTTGGTTTGTTTTGAACCATTCCGTCAGCATCGTTTTGGAAATGGCTGACCGTGCTGCCATTTCCTGCACATCATCGTCATCATTGAATAACACCATTTGTTGATTGGTCAAACCGTATTGCAGACGCTCAATGGCAGGAAACCGCTCATGCATATCAAACTTGAAGATGCGCCATGCAGTTTTTGATGCAGATACATAACAATAGTCAAGATTTTTTAATTTCATTGGCTTCGACCACATTCCCTTCGGTGGCATTGTCGCTCTAGCGTGAAATCTCAACAGTTGCATGGTCATGTCCTTTATAAATGTACTTGAACAAATACTTGATTGCATAAATGTTGTTGCAGACCTCAACGTTGATGTGCACATCGTATTTGGTCAACAAATAGACATTGTGCGGTACCACCCAACGATTGTCCAATTCAATGCCATCAACCAAAATTGTGCGCCTCGTATTTTTGCATTGATAAATAGGATATCTATTTACATTCGTCATTGTCTCAAATTGGAACTTGCGTGGATATTTTTTTTGCATTTGCCATCTTCCATGCATGGGGCATTTGGAAACGTAGCTCCACATGGACCATGCATCATGCATCTAACAACCGTCTCGTGGGCCAACCTGCTTGTCTATGGATTCGAAAGTTCAACACTGATCATGCGGTCTATATCCTCGACCATGTGTGGCTTGCAGTTTTCGACAAAGAAGATGAGAATGTGTGCATGCGGCAGCCTACACTTTTAACATTCAATGACATAGATTCCCGCAATCGTGTGTCCTAGAATATGCTTCTTGTGAATGTCATTGATCAACTCCTTCAGCTTGATTTTAAACACTCGGGTTACCAAATCCGGTCAATCCTGAAGTTGTTGTCCAGGCAGAACGCTCTTTTGATCTCAGGCCATTAGGGATTGCAAGTGAATGTAACAAACGCATCCGGGCAACTGGCCCATCTCTGCAGATTGCCATAACATCTTGATAATTCTAAACCATGTGACGTGGACCTCTTGTGAAAGAAGATGGCAGAATGATCTTCTCTCCGATGGCAACAGCGTTATTGTCACCTACAATGATGGTGTGCTGAAGGCCTTGATAGAGATCTACACGAAGCTTTTTCTGATTCAGGCGCAAATACCTCAAGCGATTTTGTTCAACAACCACATAAGCATCCACAATGTATTGTTGCCTCAATCGGCCACCCCAAAGCAACGCAATGCCATCAGTGTCCCGATGTTGAAGTCGATAACCGTAAAATTCGGCCGTTGTCACATTGTGATGCTTTCTTTGATGCTCAAATTCTTTCGCATGGTCTTCATCCAAATCTGCATCAGCATCCTGCAAAACAACACCATTGAACGAAATATTCGGATGCCACCCATCCTCATTGTAAGGAAATAGCAACGAATAATGTAAAGCCATGTATCCCACATGTAGTTCGGAAATGCGCTGAAATGAGCCAGCTTGCTGAGCAATGACGACGTCACACCTATCTACAACTTCATAACCATTTCCTACCATCAATGCAGTGACTTCATCGGCCGTCGGCACATTATATCGATGGGCATCCTTTGTTCGAAAAGTAATGAGACGCAATTTTAGATTCGTGGGAGCACCTTTTGTTACCATCATATCCCTTGCCATTTTGAACACTTCGACATAAGGATTGATATTGTACATCATGGTCAACAACCAATCCAATGTTTTTGGATCAAGCGATGGCATAATGGTATGACAGTTTTGACGTTCGCTCTCTGTATCATGAATGTACAGTTGTGCAAACTGTGGATGTTGTCCTTTGGCAGGATACAGGGATTTGATTTTGTGATAAAGCTCACTCTAAATGCGAAAGGAGTATGGTCCAGTGCCTCTTGTTACCGACTCATCAACTTTGGCACTGAGCAAAGTGAATGCCAACACCAAATTGTACATGCGAATCTAATCTCGAAATTTGACGGCACTTTTCTCTTTGCTAATTAAAATAACTTCCAGTTCTTGCGGTGTTGCAAGACTTGACAATAGAACTTTGCCATTCTCACAACACAGAGAAAACTGTGGGTTGTTATTGCTCGACTTTGCCAATCGTTCTTTAATCCACATTTTTTACGTTGTAGAATCCACAGATTGTGTCCATTTCTCCACAATCCCATCGTGTTGGGGCTGACATGTCTTTGTCTCCAAACAATTGTAATGCATCATTGCTAAGAGAAGGTTGTGCACGTGTTGTTGCTTGTTGTACGATTCGCTATTCTCGACGCAGACAATTACTTCACTCTTGTGGCATTTCAAATGGCCCAAGCGACTCTATACATTGCCTGGCACGTCGTTCTCTCTGCAAGCGATTGCGACGTACACGTGTAGATTCTAACGTGTCTTGATTGAATTTTGTTGGAACATTAATATGTGGAACATGATTTTCCAAAGAACAAGATATTTCAGCACACCCACACCACTTAAGCAACACAGAACAAACGATCATGTTCCATCATCCCAATACTACCTTTCCACATTCCAGCACCACCATGTAGCTTAGATTAGACATTAACCGTAGATGTAGTCCATTTGTAGTTGGTAGGACACCTAGCTATGTTTCTTCTATCATCTCTAACTCAAAGCATCTTTGTTTCTTACCTCCGTATGATGGAGACACCACAAAGTTACTTGCAAAAATCCACCCCAACATAAACAGAGCCTAGATCCATAATCAAAGTAGAGGAGTTAGGTAATTTTCAAAGTTTACAGATTGTATCTATGAGGGTACTCACCCATAAACCCTAAACCCTAAAAAGATCATAGAGAGATGGAAGGATTTCTTTGCCATTGCCATCATCACAACTATCCCAATAGTAAATAATGTACATGTGGGTGTAATGACTTGCTTTTCAATGAAGGGCAAATGACCAAGGCCATGTTCCACCACCTGCAAATATATATCATTGCAATGTCATCATCAGAACTCTTTCAACTTTCAGTGGATTCAAGTTAATCCATCAACATTGCCAATCCTTAGTAGGTCAGAAAAAATTATCATTAAACCCTAAACCCTAAACCCTAAACCTTGATAGCACACATGAAGCAATGCCAACATAAGATGCGTCTAAACATAGCATGAAAATTAATGTGAACTACATACCAAGCATATGAGACAGTCGGAGTAGAATACAAAATCATGTGTTGTAGTTTCCTAATCTGCAAATGCATTCTTCATATCTACAAATGCACTCAAAGATAGGCTCAGAAAGACTTCCCAATCATAATAGCTGAGCTAGCACTTTGCAATCTGTAATTGTAGTGCAGATGAGATAATAGAGTATCCAGCTTATAGTGGCCATTTTTCCACAGAGGCTACCCAAAAAAGCTTTTTTAGTTTGTAGTTTGGGTTCACATCTTGTTTGTCTTTGCACATTATTGTTACACTCAATGTAAACAAAGTATGAACAAACCTGGAAGGTGGATTGGATCACATAAACATTTGGATAGATTTTGCGGAAATCATGCTGGCCAAGCTTTGTGCGGATGTGTTACACTATGAGATTAATTGCCATATGATTGTCTCCTCCGTGCCATGGATGGATGACAAGACGAATGGATGGACGGATGGATGGATGGGTCATGTTGGAACTTGGCATTACACAACTAACCTCTGCAATGATGATATCACTAGTGCCTTTACTTCCTCTACATGCATAAACATCAACCATGCAGGCAAGAATGATGCCCACCCGTGGATGCTTATCTCCTGATCAATAAGAGTCCCACACATCCAGAGGAATTGGATTAACCCACAAGCTCAAAATGCAAATCCTGCAATTATCCATACAATTTTCAGCTTCCCAAAAGTCCTCAAACTAAGAGTTCATAAAATGAGAATTCATAAATTCAGAATAACACCTCAAGAAACATTTGCACGAAGTAGGTAATCTGGAAACACAGAAAGAAAAAAAGCAGCGAGGGGGGAAGAAAAAATGGGTGCTGTGAGAATTTGGCCAAAGTTGAGTCCTTGGAGAATTGGGTGAAGTTAAGGAATTAGCAAAAGTGGGAGAACTGGGAGGGAGCTTGCTTGCCTACCTTTGATGATGGGGTCCATGAAGTTGGGATCGAAAGTTAAAGCTTTTCAAAGAAGAGGGCAATCTTGGTTTTGCACATCAGGGCTTGCGAATGACATCAAGATCAAAATAGAACAGATGACATTTCATCTCCACAAGTTTCCCTTGGTGTCAAGGAGTGGCAGATTAGCAAAGTTGGTGGAGGAGATGTTAGAAGAGGATGACAATGAAGAGTCATTTAGATGTTAGATTTAGCTTGTTGACATCCCTGGAGGTGCCAAAGCTTTTGAGCTTTCAACCAAGTTTTGTTACCAAGTGAAGGTGGAATTGACTGTAACAAATGTTGTGGCTCTGCAATGTATGGCTGAGTATTTAAAGATGACCGATGAGTTTGGAAATGGAAACCCGATTGCGAAAACAGAAGCTTTTCTCCAGCAAGTGGTTCTTCGGAGTCGGCCGGACTCTATGTGAGCCCTTGAGAGTTATTCCTCATCAATGCCACAGGTGGAGGAGCTGGGAATAGTAAAGAAGTTCATCCATTCTATTTGTGTTAAAACATGTACTGATCCTTCTTTGGTCCGTTGGCCCATTCTTGAACATCAGAGCTTGTTACAAAGCCCTAGTGGGAGTGTGCTATGGAATGAAATCAGCATTGGTGCTTGTGCTCGTGCAATTCGAACAAATTGGTGGTACAATGATCTTTCCGCTTTAAGCTTGCCACTTCTTGAAAAAGTGGTTGCTGGTCTGGAAGTTAGAGGAACCAGACCTGAGAGCATTGCTGGAGCTCTTGTGCATTATGCAAAGAAATCATTGCCAAGCCTGCACAGGCGGCATAGTGGTCATGATGCTTGTACACATGGTCTTCTTGTGCCTACAATTATTGCTCCTGCCGAGGATGATCAGCGAATCATGTTGGAAACAATTGAAGTTCAATTGTCATCAATGAAGGGAGTTGTATCAACATGCTTCCTGTTTGGATTAATGCGTATTGCAATGATCTTGAATGCAAATGCAAGGTGTAAGAATAACTTGGAAAAAAAGATAGGGATGCAGTTGGAGCAAGCAATGCTTGATGCCAACATAAGATGCATCTGAACACAACATGAAAATTAATGTGAATTACATACCAAGTGTATGAAACGGTCGGAGTAGAATATAAAATCATGTGTTGTAGTTTCCTAATCTCAAATGAGAGTATGCATTTCTTGGATCTGCAAATGCACTCAAAGACAGGTTCAAAAGGACTTCCCAATCACAATAGCTAAGTTAGCACTTTGCAATTTGTAATTGTAGTGCAGATGAGACAACAAAATATCTAGCTTGCATTGGCCATTTTTCCACAGAAGCTACCCAAAAAAGCTTTGTTAGTTTGTAATTTGGGTTCACATGTTGTTTGTCTTTGCACATTGTTGTTGCATTCAATGTAAACAAAGTATGAACAAACCTGGAAGGTGGATTGGATCACATAAACATTTGGATAGATTTTGAAGATATCATGTTGGCCAAGCTTTGTGCGGATGTGCTGCACTATGAGATCAATTGCTAGATGATTGTCTCCTCTGTGCCAGGGATGGATGATGGGACGAATGGATGGATGGATGACGGGATAGATGGATGAAATGATGCTTCACGTCACGATGTCCTTTACTATATGTAATGTTCGCAAAGGGTATTTGTGCTTCTTCAAATGATACTTTATTGTGGTCTAGTGATTCTTACCTTTTCCTTTTTAGCTCATACTACTTTTCAAATACCTTTTTCATCCAAACCAAGGTAACCTTCATAACCCCTCAAATTTTGTATTTGTATATTCTAGTACCTCTTAATCCCAGGAAACCAAAATTGAAATCATATTATCTTCTTTGAAGCTTTTGAACCTTTGGAGTGCATACCTTGTTGTGCTTTTGGTGACACTTGATAGTCCTCGACAAGGGGGTGAATTAATTAAAATTATAAAATTATTTTTTTGAACCAATCAATGCCTTTTATGATCACACCTTCCCAAATTGTGTAAGTCTTCATTACACTTTTGGTACTCTTGAAAAGCCCTCAAGAAGGCAACATGCACATAGGGATGGTTTTGCAAATTTTGAACCAATAGAACAAAAGTTATGGAATTTAAAATTATTTTTGTCTTCGAAAATTAATTTAAAATTATAAAATAATAAATTTGAGTTTTTCAACCAATCAATGCCTCTTCATCATATTGACCCATTTGTGTGCCCTTTCACATCCCAAAACCCTAACACTTGGGACCAATGACATTTGAACTAACAAGATTTCATTATTGAGATTTTTGAAAGGTCATGTCTTTTCCCATTGTATCCCTTAAAACCTTAAAAGCAATTACATTTGGGCCAATGGCACAAGGGTCCACTACCATTGAAAACTCAAGATAATGCATTTGATAATCGAATAATGTTTAATGATAAATAGTTCACATCCAATGGATGTGGCTTGAGTTGAGAATTATTGTGATTAAGTAATTAGTGTTTGATTAAGCCCCAATGTGGTAGATTAAAAACTAATACCTAGAATCCATTGAATTTTGAGTTAAAATGTTGTATGGAACTAAATCACTCACACCTACCATTGCCACACATGTACCTAGTATGTTTTGTCATATATAATGAGATTCCTAAAAACATTGTTTTAGGGTTGATCTTCCAAATAACACAACTAATTGGAACCTTATTCAAATTGAATTAGCTTCTAAAGCAACAAAATAATCTTATGGAAACTTGATACTTACCATATGTTACTATGTGTGACAATGATTGGTGTCAACACGTATGATGGTTGCACTTAAAATTAGGCATCTAAACCAAACACATGATCCACATGAATCATCTCATTATTTGACGCTAGAATCAGCCTATGTCACACAACACAACATATGATTTCAAACAAAACAAAGTGAATCAATCCATTCACAAAATGCATAGAGAGAGCTAAAGGAAAAAAAGTAACCAATACCTTATGGCCAAAAAGAGGTGAAGTAGAAGAAGAAAATGAAGCTCATGAAAAACACAAGGAATACCTTACAAGAGAAAAGTAGAAGAAAAGGATGATGAAAATGGAATCATGAAAAAGAGGAAAGAAAAGTAGAAAAGGAAGATAAAGAAGTTGAAAATCAAGAAAAAGGACAAGCAAATCTTACATAAGGAAGTAAGAGAATCAAGGATGAAAAAAGACCAAGCGCCAGAAGTAGGGCTAGCCAGAGCAAGCTAGTGATAGATGCAATGCTTCCCCACTTCCAAACCTGCTTCATCTCCCCTTGATGTTGGAGATGGCATCTTTCATAAAGGTAGATACCTTATTCTCCTCACACAACTTTTGTGAGCAAGAGCATTGGCATGGCAACTAGTGCAAAGAGTGGATGGAGGAGGCATGTCACATGCGATGACATAAAGGAAGAGAGGTCCATGGTCGTCATGACTAGCTAGAGGGAAGGGGCGCAAAGAGACAACAATAGTCATAAAGATCTGTAGGAAGCATTGTTGTTTTGCAACGGAGCTCTTTGACCACGGTAATTGCGATTGGGCTTGCCATTGCTAGCAAGCTCCTGCAACAACAAGAAAGTTTTCATCTCATGTTTGGGGGGGGGGGGCAGGTGCTTGGGCTTTTGTTTCCTAAGGTTTTTTTTTTTTTTGATGACTCCCTCTTTGCATCCCCCTTCAATTTGAAATACCTTTTGTCCTCATTGTTCAAGTCTTTACACTTTAAACGGCCTTTCGAGGCATGTCAAAAATGCTCACCCTCTTGCTAGCCTCATTTCCCAAGCTAATCAAGCCTTTTTTTCTTGACATGTGTCCTCCCCTCTTGTGTTTTTCCTTGGTTCTAATCCTCTTTGCTTTTTTGGGGTTGGCTTCAGGCCAAGTCTAGCTCCATTTTGGGGTTGTTTGAGTCTCATTTCATGTGCCCTCTTTTGTTTCATAAGATCCTTCGAGCCATCCAAGACAAGTTCAAGTAGGCTTTTTGCTTACCTTTTGACTGAATTTCCTAAGACCTAATAGACAAATTAACATGGTTCATTTTCCTCTTATTGCCATGTTGGTGTTTGTGTATACTTGAGGTGGTCATATAGGTCAATGAAAGGTTTCTACTTGCCTTAAGAGGTTTATGGTGGGTGACTGGTCTTCCTTTTAGGAACAGTCTTCATGTGCCTCTTGTGCGCCTCGTTTTTTCCACTTTTGGGAAGATTCTCGACCATTCATCTTCATTCATGTCTAACTTTAAGGAGAGTCGATGAGTACAGTTGCATTGCCAGAACTTTCCAACTCATGATGCTAGCTATTCCTTTAAAGGACACCATTGTTGCCTTGCACTAGTTGTACCCCCCTCTTTTAAACCTTGTCCTTCCACCTATTTTTTACTATCAACTTTAGCACATTTTTGTCCTGGATAGGATTCTATTTGCCCAAACCTTAACCCTTGCTCCCCATTTGTTTTCGAGTGGGCTTTCTAGGATGGTATACAAGCATCTTTCGAAATGCCTCATACCAAAGGACCCATCCTCAAGGTTTTTAGAATTATTCCAGGTTGCCATTGCTATTGTTCATGGGGATATCCATAGGTTAGTGGCCCTAGTGCTGGGGGTTAACAAATTGTTGACAATGGCAAAGGACACTAGTGGTCTTCGTTTTATTACCATGGGCAAGGTGTTTTTTTCGCCTTATTAGTCATTCCATTGTCCTATAACTTCAAGGGTCATTTTAGGAGCACCTATCCCCCATCAGTTTAGAGTTTCAACCCCTAAAGGTTGTGAGGCCATCTTTTTTGGAATTCGAACCCTCCTCAACTTACACTTTAATTGGGCTATGATGCAGGTCGATGTTGAAAACAATTTTAATAGTGTTTCTCAGACTGTTATTTTTAGAGAATTATGTGATGTCAAGGGGGCCTTTGGCGAGCATTGTCCCCTTTACCAAAAAATTTTTTGGTGCTCATTTTTCTTTTTACCATCAACATGGGTGGCATGTAGAAGGGGTCACCATTATTGAATATTCTTCAGGCACGAGGCAAAGGGACCCCCCTAAGAAGTCTTTTATTTATTTTGGCCCATTATTGAACTTTCTTAAAAACCATCACGCTGACCCCTAGCTACGTCTTTCCATCCCTAACGGACAATATCCACATCGTGGGGCCTTTGAGTGAGATTACTTGTGCCTTTGACCACCTTTCAACCGAATTAGCCTTAATTGGGCTTAGGGTTAAATTGTCAAAGTGCAAACTTTGGAGTCTGTCAAATATCTCTCCAAACATAGAAATTCCTCATGGCTACACCTTGGTCACAGATGGTTTACGCATTTTGGGTGTGCCAGTGGGTTCTCAAGATTTTGCTTCACATTTTTTGGATGAAGTTTTATCTCAGGACATGATGCATATCGACAATATTCCTCTCCTAGGAGACACCCAAGTTGCTTTGGGCATTTTATCCTCATGTGTAGTTCATTGACCTTTTTATTTCACACAGATAATACTTCCTTCTTCCTTCCTATTTATTTTGGCGGGTTTCAATGAAAGAGTTATGAAAGTATGTGGGGACATTATGGGTTTAGGATCATGGGAATCTTTTCAAGGCCCCTTAATGAAGTGTCAAGCTTAATTATCGATATCCTTTGGTGATATAAGCCTTTTTTCTATGGAGGATTGTGCCCCCATATGTTTTTCTAGGGAGTAAGGTTCTAGTGGCTCCTTATTTGTGTTTTAAGTTTCGTATTTTCGATGGACCCGTTTCGGAGGAATATGTTTCTCAGGTTGAAGGGGGCCCACACTTGCTTCCACATGCTTATGTGCAACACGAGATGGCCTTCCTCTTATCACTAGGGTTATGCACCATTTTTTTGAAAGTGTAGGAATAATCGGCACCCCAAGTCTACAAGCATCTTTGATGGATTTCCACCACGACACACCACTTTCACCTTAGCCTTGTGTTTTCATCTTAAATTGATTCAACATTTAGTCTTCTCATGTGTGAATGTGGACATAGGTTAGATGCATTTGGTACGCACTTAACTCGTTGTTCATTTAGAGGTCAATGGATAACCACACATGATGCCATTCGAGATATCATGTATACTCTCGTTCAAAAGAGTGGGCATGTTGTTTGGAAAGAGTGGTGATACACCTTTACACTAGGAGTTTCATTATGAACCAATTTTTACATGACTCGAAAAGACCAGGTCTTCATTACTGATGTGGTGGTTATTAACTCGACATAAGAAACGATGGTTTCAAATGTCATTAATTAACCAACAAATGCAATTACAAAACTTAATGCCATTGCTAAGATCTGTAAGTATAAAGGCCTTCATGAAAGACACCATTATATTCCAATGGCCATGATGGTGCATGGCGCACGTAGGCATGACATGAATCATTTCATCAAGGAGTGTGCCCATCTTTTCCATGATAAATAATCAAAAGGTCATTTATCCTTGTCATTTTGCTTTCAATTTTATAAGCAACATGTTAATATCACTTTTCAACATGCTTTAACCTTTGCTATAAAGAGGAAATTGTGTTAATGAGTGCTGCATGTTCTAGACCTCCCCTTACTATTAGATCTCACAATTTGCATGCAAGTGACATTAAAGGGGATGTGGGTGAAATAGCTTCCTACAACGAGAGGGACTAGCTTTCTCCTCCTTTTTCTTGATTCCTACAAGCTATTCGTCTTTTCGCCTTTCATTGGCCTTCCCTTTTTGTCTCCATTGTGATGGTTCCAACCATCAATCTTTTATTCAACTCTTTTTTCTACTTAATTCTAAACATAAAAAGGTCAATAGGCCATGTTCAAGGTGAGACCAAATGTTGATCACCTTTCCTTAATATTTTATGTTCAATCAAATATCAAAACTCATCAAATCATTCCCTAAACCACAAACCTAACTCAATGTATACAAAGGAGATGAAGCAATTTTAGACTTAAAACCAAAAAAAAGTCCTATGACATAAAATCGTCATCATGATTTACCACAAACCCCCAAAAAAAATTTGCAAATTTTATCTATTAGCACAGCACTCTTGGAATGTAACATGGCATGGCACTCCTTATTACTTGGAGCTTGGATGCCTAATGCTATTCTGGTGCACTGATGGCTTATGGTGGCATTGACCAGGTCTTGGCTCTTTCTCTGCTGACATAGATCTTAAAACCTTGTTAAACAGCACCCAATTAAGCTCCAGTTCTTTTTTTGCTTTGAAATCAATTGATTTCATAGCTCATGTATTCAAGACATCATTATGAGAGAACCCTAAGTCATTTTTTTGGAGACTTTCTGGATTCACAATCAACTCTGTCGATGAAAAGCTCATCATGGTAACAACAACCTGATGAGCTGGAGTTTGTTGAGTGAGAAAACATACAAAGATGAAGAATAAAGAGTTGGCACTGCTTCAGTGATCCAAGGTGCAAACTGATAAGTCTCAATCCACCTGAATCTATGAGCACACTGGGCAATTTGTTAGCAAAAATAGTATACAGATGTTCCATACAGTGAAATGTCAACTATATAGGCTAATGCACATACGGGTAGGTAGGTAGACAACACTGATCTTCAGTGGGTTCCCTAACCATGATGAAGCCTGTGAAGCACATATAGAGAGGTAGAACACAGAAAGATGGAGAAAGAATAACCAAGCAGATCAATACTGCTTGTGATGAGCACTCTCTTGCTCTTCTCAAACATTTTCACGAGCAGAATCATGACTATGACATGCCCTAGTTTTGTTTTCAGTTCATCTAGTGATCCGATGCACATCCACTTGGGTCTTGCCTGTAACAACACCACAACCAGTTATACTGAACTTCAGCACCTCTTTCTTACTGCAATCCCAGGGTCTTGTTTCTAAATATTACTCACTTCATCTCCAAGAGACAAGAAACATATGAGCATGTCATGGTGCTGACAAGTTCATTATCTAAGAAATTGAGCTAAGGAATTGACAACTACACAGCTCAGAGGCTGCTGCAGAGGAGTAGAGTGTTATGCATTGCAAAATAGCAAGCATTCTTTGCACCAAACAACAGTCTTGAAACTCTCCACCCTTCATGAATTCCCACAGTGGCATACTTCATACTATCGTGCATTCCTGTACTAGATGTCTGAGTTTGTCCATTATTTCTGTTGAATTCCTGCTCATTCCATACTTAAAACCTGCAACAAATATGGCACAAATCCCCTAGTCTCAAATTGTTCACAAAGCGAGAAACCCAGGGTTCAAGTTACCTTGAGAAGAAACAACCCAAAGAGGGATGTGTTCTGAAGGGCACGGTCATCAGCAGCTTTGGTATCACTTGACACATTGCTGATGAAAAGACCATACACTCCCATTCCGAAAATCAACAACACAGTACCAAACAAGTAAACATCTGTCACCAACACCCAATTCATGGCCACAATGAATTCCACCTGCTTGTAAGAATCCGAACAAAAATCCAAATGGAGCTTTACATAGCTTGAAGCTTCTGTGAGTGCAAGAAATCACAACATGTTGATCTGCATTTGATGTGACACAGATTTGGAGCAGCAGGTAGATTTTTGCAGCAGAAGAACAAAATGTCAATTATAGGTTCTTGTTTGTCAGAATTGGGAAAAAATTACTTAATTAATCATCAACAATACATGCAGCAACACTGTTGGTGCTTCAAGTTTGGGGAGGGGGTGATCATCAAAAACTCACCGACAGCCTCAACAAGTTTGAAGAGCACCTTTCCCGTGATGAATCGCTTCACATTGAAACACTCATACACATATCCACAACCCTACTTCACATGCACCACTGGTCAGGAAAGCAGTGAATACAAAAACAATGCAATCACCAAGGATGGGTATCACACATCAGAAGACGGGTCATGCACCAAACAGAAGAATTCCATCAAGAATGACACAACAGGTTTCACAATATCAAGCACTGTTGTTGTGGACACTAACTTTCAGAAAGCACAGCAAAGATCCTGCCAATGAGCCTCCAATCGCAAGGAGTGTCAGGAACCTGAAATCGAAGATGACCTGCAAGATCACCCCCCACCACAGTTTTTAGTCAACTCCAAGGATTTTTGTGTGCAATGCTTGCCCCAGTTTTTATTGCTCATCTTCTGCTTGCAATTTACTCCGAGGAGATAACAACAGGGTTTGAGATTTGTATGTGCCTTTTCTATGCTATCCTCTGCTCTGGCAGCCCAGATTTCTCTGGCAGAGTATGGTGCAGCAGCAATATAAGGAGCGGAGGTATTCGCAGTTGAAGTCGCCAGCAAAGGACCTCCTCCTTCTTCACTCTCCTGTGTTGTTGTTGCTGCTGCTACCGATGCCAGCTTCCGTGGACTTCCAGTCTCCTGAGAATCAGATGTGAAGCCACCATCCTCATCTCCTCCTCCTCCTCCCACTGACTCCGAAATTGCAGCAGAGCTTCTCGGTTCCTGTAGTGCACAGCATCTGAGGTTCACTACTACTCCAAACTCATGGCAATTTCGTACTAATCTACCCTTCTCTTGTAGCAGCTGCCTAGTATGCTGCTTCACATCACGGCCGCATCGGAGCTTGCCCAATCGCACTGTGGACTGCTGCTGCTGCTGTTGCAGAGAGGATCTGCAGGCGGCCAGATGAAAGCTCAGTGACCTACATCCACGAAGCAAAGAGGGAGGTGCACAAGAAGCTCCATGTGTTGTCGTCAGACTCCTACTGCCTGTGGCCCTCCACATCATCTCTTGTGCAATCCAACACTAGTACCGCCACTGCTCTGCAACTCCCACACCAAGGAATCAAACCCAGAGATGATCAGAAGAAATCAAGGAGAGAGCAGGAGCAAGAGCAGGAGATCATAAACAGTAATGCGAATGAGCTGAGGAGCATGATCCATTGTCAGCAAGCATAGTAGTATTGTGTTCTTCTTGTGGGAGCAAGAAGGTCTACAGAGGAGGTCCTTCTTCTTATCCATCATGACAATTTTTTTTATTTTTTTTTGTTGCTTTTGGTCCGATCGTGCGGGGAGTAGCATAAGAAGACAACAGATGTAGCGATCTCCGAATTCGGGCCAGAAAATCGTCATCTGCTAATTGACGAGCGGATGAAGAAGAAGAACAACATCGGCTTGAAGACTATTGCCACCACCCATGTTCCCTAAACCAGAGATGATTATCTCCTTCTTAGCAACTAGTGATGATGGCAAGGACTCTACAAACTGAGAATTTGGTGGGTCTTCTTCATCTGGATCACAGCATTTTATAATTATGTGCAAATGTTTCTTGCTTCCTCCGGGATGCAGCAAAAGCTTTGTTGCACATGCTAATGGCCATGGTGACTGACTACTTCCTTATGGTTCCATCTGAAGCTTCTTGGACTTCCTCCACTCCTGGGATAGTGAGAAAATTGCTTCAAAAAAACAGTATTTTCTGGATTGGGTGTTCTTTTCTTTGGGGGTATCTTAGAGTTTCTCCTCAGGTTTGAGAATTTTCTTTGCTTACATTTTGATTGTGGAGCCTTGAATACTAGTTTCACCTCTATCATGTTCCTGTTGCATCTGAAGCTTGGACTTGCAATCCCAGAATAGAGAAATGCTTCAGGAAAACAGATTAGGAGATTTGGGTGTTTTCTTTGTGTTTGAGAGTTTCTCAGATTTGAGAGATACTGTGTTTCTCATAGTACCAGTGGATTTGTATACTCCTTATGCAAATTCTAGATCCAACCTCCCTCCCCCACTTCACACCTCAATTCCTATTCTTGTGGAAGGTTTTTTATGGTTTCAAGAATGTTAGCAGCTATGGTGAGAGTGCAGAATCCTTCATCTCATGGTTATGATGTTGAGCTTCTGTGCCATGTTGTGGAGAAATGGTGTGGCTAGAGAAAGGTAAAGTCTATGAACAAGAGCCCAACTAAAAACTCTTTAATCTCATTCAAACTTAATCATTTAAAAGTCCATAATTATTTGTTGGTTAAAATTTGTTTCATAATGCTTTTCAATCCATTTTATTTATTTTTATCATGTATCATACATTTTATAAGACATCTTGAAATGAAATATTATGAAAGGTGCATTTGAATGAAAAAACACAATTTAAACCACAATCCATATTTCCATTTTAAAAAGTTCATTACTATATGTTTAATGTATATTTATTGAATTCCATTATTATGAATATATTCTTATCCAAATTGGAAAGTTTAGTTTATAAAATAAAATTTCCACATTGATGATTTTACAATACAAATTTGTGTCATTGTAATCAATGCCATGTTGTTCAAAACCCCTAGCTACAAACTATCTCACCTTAAATTTATGAATTTTTTTTTATGAATCAAGTTTTTACTCTTGCACACCAACTTTGCTATGATTGGACGTTTTCTAATCAACAATTCCACCAAATCCCACATTTGGTTTTATGTACATTGAGTACATTTCAAAATCCATCACAATTTTCCAATCACTTTGTTCTTTTGCCTCATCAAATCTTTTAGGTTCATTTGATAAGTCTAACGCTCCTACCACATAGTCATTCAACTTCATCAAATCTTTTAGGTTCTTTTGATAAGTCTAGAGCTCCTACCACATAGTCATTTGACTTGAATGATGGTCTAGAAGCTTGTTTTGATTATCTTGGTTTTGCTAATCTAGTTGGTGAGCTTTAAAATTGACATCTTCATTCTAGTGTAAAGTTAGATGAATTGTTTTGAGTAAAAGTGATATGATTCATTTGGTCAAGTCTATGTTTTGGTGGTTGCTTTTGAAGTTTTCAATCTCAAGTATATCGTAGAAATTCTTCTAGCCTTTCTCTTTATGGTTGCAAATGTTTGTCCATTGATCTTCTTTCTCATGAAACTACTTTATTGGTTTTCATGATCATATGAAAATTGTAATCCCCCCTCCTCTCAATGAAATCATTGTTTCTTGCTACACATTGGAATAATCATTTCATTGGACCTTACATCTTAGGATCAGATTATTATTTTCATCTAAGGATAATACATCTATATGTTTTGGATTTTTCATCACATCTTATTAATAGACATTGCAATTTTTTTGGGTCTAACTTCTTTCAAACATTTTTGTCAATGTGAACAAACGCTTCATTACCAAAGACAAAGAATTTAATTTCTAATCATCATTTAGTTAAAGGTGTTTTGGTGCCACCTTTTCATTTGCTTGCATTGGCTATTTGTTGACAATATACTTAATAATGTTAACCATTTCAATCCAAATGTAACTTGGAATTTTATTTTATAATTTTTTCAAGATGGTTTGGTTTTTCTATTCAGAAACCCCATTTTACTAGGGTGTATGAGCCTATGTTAGTTGTCTTTTTATGCCTTCTAATTAAACAAAATGTGTTCAAGGCTATATATGTGAATTGGCTTCCTCAATCATTTTTCAATATTTCAAATATTTTTCATGCATGTGTTTCAACCTTTATTTTGAACATGCTAAGAGTGTCTAACTTATGTTTTATGAAATATATCCAACTATAATCATATGTGAAATTAACAAAATATCTAATGCATGATAGAAAGGGTATGGACATGGGACCACATAAATAAGAGCGTATTAATTCTCAAACCACCTAAATTCTCTAAATGTGGCCATTCTACAAAAAATTAGTTTTTAGCATGATTACCAAGTAAAAACCCTTGACAATTTGATAAAAAAAATTGATCTAATTTGATAATTTGGGGAGATTGGTAACAAATTCTTAGAAGTTAAAATTGTTGGGATTAATGTGAACATAGCCTAATTAAACATTTTTAAGCAAGTAACACAATCCTAGTGTGAATAGGGTTAGAGATTTTTTGTGATTTAGGATAATATCTTTTTTTGTGCTTTGGAATCGCATTCTTGGTTGTTGAAATTCCATTGAAAGCCTTGTGAAGAATATTGTGTGTTTGTTTTTGTGTAATTGAAAATTATCTTGTGTTTTGTGTTGTGAAGTTGTTTGCAAGTATTCTTATTTAACTTTTGAGCTTGGATTCCTTGAAGGTGAAGGTGAGCAATGATGCTAGCTCATGTGAATGTGAATGTGAGCAATGAGCAAATGAGCATAAAAGAATCCTTTAAGAATATTTGCTACCACATAAATAAAATATTTTTAAGATATACCTTGCCATGTCAAGGGAATATTTGATGATGTGGAAGAATATTTTGTCACATGGCAATCTTTTCAACTTGAATGAAACTTGGAAATGGATGAAAATTATCATTGAGTTTAAACTTTGGAACATTGAAATGGATGAAAGTTCCATAGGAGTTGGAAAAATGTTTAAAGACTTTGCATAATTCTTGAAATTAAATTATGGAATTAGTTCCAAATGGCAAATGTTATTTTGGATAGAGTGCCCAACTTTTTAGATGTAATCTTTTACAATTATCATTCATCCAAATATTTGACCACGCAAATTCAAGAGCATAACTAAATGAAATAATTTAAATACTTGATAAATGTGTATATAAAATATTGTCCATCTCCATAGACAACAACCAATTTTCCATTTAGGATTATGTTTGAGGCTTTAGATAGTATGAGCTTACATTTAAGACTTATAATGCATTCCACATTCATGAGCGAAGTTGAATGAAAGAACAAAGGAAAAATGTCAATGACTATTATGTATTGTCCAACTACGCACGTCACAACAAATCTACATTTTTGGATTATGCTTCATTCTATGCATTGGACAAGACTTAACTTACTTAGCACAACTTATTAAGCATTGAACTTAATTCCAACTTTAAGTTGAATGATAAATGAATTCTTCCATCTACCACAATACATTACATGTTGTAGAATCTAATACATGTGCTTACAATGCACCAACTTCCCCTACCCGCCCAACAAACTTGTCATCACTGTGATAAAATCCATGCAAGTGTAGGTCAAAAAATCTCCAATTGTCACCTCATATTGTTCTTTGTCTTGGGGCAAACTAGAGGTGGTGTTATAACCTTGGTGGAAAAACCGATGTGGATGGCAAAAGAATTGTGATGGCAAATAAATTGTTTGCAAAGCACAACCAACCTCCCACTTCTTTTGATGTTGATTCAAGAGCTTGAATGTCCTAGGGCATTGAATAGTTTTATTGTTGCAAAAATTTGGCCAAGAATTTACATCCAATGGTTGGTGCCCAAGGACAAAACTTTCAATGTGAAAAAAATTTCAAGACATATGCATTACTCACAAATAAAACTAGCTCCTTCCAACATTATTACTTCATTTTGATTGACATTTGTCCCTTCTTGGACATGCCATATTGGAAGCACGTGGAACCTATCAACCATATTTTTTTCCCAAGCCTCCCACACAACGGTTTAAGTTGTTGTGACAAAACCAAAACTTGTGACATTCATGAGGGCCACCTCTAAAGTCAAACCACCAACCATCATAACACAAAACAAGAATGTTGGTGATTATTTTTATTAAAATGATTTTAGTCATGGAATCATTCTTGTTATTATTTTGCACATTAAAACATTGATTATTAGACCTAGGGGGGGGACATTGTTCAATATGCCAAAATCCATAACAACAAAACAAATTCACACACTTCCACACCATAATGCATGAGAATAAGAATTTTGCATCTTACATTCCCAAGGGACTGACTACCATGTATATTTAATGTAATGTTCATTGGAATGGAATTTGTGTCACTCCATGGACAAGAGAAGTTCACATGGTCATGATGGTGAGAATCCACTATTAACCTTAGGGAAGATTTAATTTGCATGTTATTTTTGGGATTTGAATACCTCCTCACCCACCAAATGCGAGGTCCTCATTGTATAATAAGAACTTAAAGCATATTTTGTGACAACTATCGCCATTTGCAACCAATTGCCAAATTGGCTAACTCTACGTAAACGTAGTTCATTATTATCCAAACCTTATCCCATCCAACCGCCCTTCAAGTATTCCCTATATAATGAATTTTGCTTGAAAGCTTACACATAGTCATTAGAAGTAATAGCATCCACGCATGCACCCTTTAATTTAGAATTGCCATGTGTCCATTGATGATTTGTGAGCATGTCATTGCCATGTTAACACATTGTTGCTTATGTAATTACACATTAGTTGTAACATAATTACATGAATTGCATATGTATACAACTTTATATACAGTGAATTGTGTTATTGCAACTTGTCAACAAGTCTAGTTGCAAAACATTTATTTTCTCATAGTGGTTTTTTCGGTGAGTATTTTGAAAATTGATATATTTATGTAATTATTATTTATATTTTTTTGCAAATCCAATAACATTTGTGGTAATCTATATTGAAATTGTTTTAGTTTCATTCCAAATGTTACATGTCAACTACATATGTTATTATGAAAACTTCATGTGATGAATCATTTTTCAATTGTTTTTGACATTTGCATATGTGTATTTTAAAGTGTTCAACATTGATTAAATGTGTTAGTAATTGTATTAGGTTCAAACATTACTATAAAAGTCACCAACGGGGAGAAATATAGTCAAAGGAACCACTCAAATGAGCGGACATTCTTTACATTTTTATATGTTTGAAATAACACAAGTGAAGCATAATAGTTTGGGTTGTCAAAATTTTTTGGGAAATATTTTTCATTAATTGCAAATTTTACATGCTCAAAACTTGACACAAATCAAAAAAAAATTTGCATGTTCATAGCACTCAAGCTTCGAAAGTGGATAGTCTTTGTTTTTTTTTAACATCTTTTTTTCCTACCAAATGTGCACCATTCTTTTTAAAAATTGAAAAGGATTTTAACATTGATGATTAGAAAGGCAAAAGGATTTGAACTAATGAAAATTTCTTTTATAACATATTTGAATACATTTGGTTCAAAAGTGTTTTTGACTTTCAAAATTATGGATTTTGAAAATGTGACAAAAATTATTCATGTTTATGTGATAGAGGGCATGAATTCATAATATACATGATATAAAATCAAATTGTAGTCAAATTTTATTTATATCTAAAATGTAGTGTTAGAAGGGGTACCCAAAATTATAAATTATAAATCAACACAAAAATGACACATGGGCACATTCACAATTAAGGTACCCAAAAGGATGGTCTAAAGAAAAAAAGGTTGTAAAAGACTATTTTTTATTTTTATTAATATTATTATTTCATGATTATATTGGATTGGTATATAGTTATAATTATAATGATGTCATGTTAATTTAATGAAAAAATTAAAAAATAAATTGGATATAATATATATGTCCTTTTGAGTCTTTTAAATAATTTGAGTTTTTGTCTTAACTGTAATTTTCATCTGAAAATAATCAAATATATATATATATATATATATATATAACAATGAAATTGACTTTAAATTTTTTTCATGGATAAGTAATGCATACATCTATGTTTGACAATGTTCATATAATGCATTTGAACAAATATGATATAAGAATTTTGAAGGCTGTAATCCATTCTGAAAAGGCAACAAGGAAAATGATTCTTTTTTTTTCATTTGGTTGATTTTTTGTATTCACTAGGCTTAAAATATGTGGCCCTAAGTGCCAACAAAATGTGCAAGAAATTTTCATCCAAGAAAACATGTTAAGTTGTATATGAAAACATACTCATTTTCTGCATTTCTAGTTTTGTACTAAAATATGTATGCCTAATTACATATGCATGTGAAAAATCACCACCACCATGAAAATTATCATAATTTGAATTATTCAATATCTTTCACTTAGACTTAATTCATTTAGATTTTATATTTAGAAGATAGGAAAAACAAAGTCCTTGAGTCTTGTGTCCAAAAAGGGGTACCCTAACTGTGAATATGCCACATGTCATGTGTAGTCCTTGGAAAAGGACTTTTACCTTGACACCCCTAGCTCCTTTAACTATGTCTTCACCCCAACACCTCTAGAATCTAACCAAATTAATCTTGACATATTAATGTTATGTGGTAACATGAGATTTGTTAAAAGTTTTGAAATAATGTTGAACAACAATATTTAGAGCATCTCCAACAATGTTCAATAAAAGGATCAGAATGGTAATATAATTTTGAGAGCAAATTAAAATCAAAATGACACACCCCAATAATGTACACCAACAATAAACTAAGTGGCCAAGCCCAGGAAAATATGTCAAGAACCTAGTAAAAAATCAAATTCTACTAGGTGTAAAATCACATTCCATTTCTTGTCCTTTTCACCAAGATGGCAATGTCTGACCCCACCATTTTGCTAGTTAAATGTGGGAAAGGAAAAAACTTCTATGCAAATGAAGAATGTCAACTTGTTTTGAGTTTTCTCACAATTTTTCAAGATCCAATTTGTGGCAATGGCCAACAAAGTGTAGCATTTTGGGAGCACATTGTTGATCAGTACAACAAACACAAGCTTGTTGAAGCCCATAATGACCTACACAAAGTCTGATAACAAAATGAAGTACCATAAACACGACGTTGCAAAAAAAATTGGGTGCTTCAATTCTCTACTTACTTTAAACAAATCTAGGACTACCTTATAGGATGTTCTTTCAAAAGCTTTGAAACTTTACAAGCTTAAGCACCCAAAGAATGTTTCATTTGTGTTCTTGCACTCTTGGCTTTTGCTAAAGGAAGTGTTTCGATGGTTCAATGGAGGCAAAAAAGAGCCCCATTTAAACACAAAATCTCTAGCCAAGATTCAATTACAATTGAAGAGGAAGAATTGCAGGATTCTAAAGTAGTGGAATTACATAATGAAAGTAACGATTGCAAACTTTTATGTTAGCCACAAGGTTTAAAGGCAACAAAGGAAGATCAAAAGAATACGAAGCTCAAAGCGTGTGCTTTGCGTGCTTAAGCAATTTAAGCTATTGTAGACATGGCAGCAACCATGATGAAGGCAAAGATTTTAGAAGAGTTGTCAACTCTCCAATTATTGACAATGCGTGAAAAGTTCATCACAACGCTTGAAGCAAGTGAATATTTGTTGTTATGGATGTGTGAGGAGCTTGAAAATCTTTGGCATTGGATGGGTGCAATGCATACTTTACGTGATGCAACAACTATTGACAATCATAATGTAGTTGCATAGTCTACATTACATCCCCATGTAGAATCACCCCCCCTCCAAGCATCGCAATCAATAAAACACAAGAAGATAGTAAAGATCATGCTTGCGTTTGATGCTACATGCAGTAACACACAACAAGCAAGAATGTACATCATTAGCATGGTTGATGGAATTTGGAACCTAGATTGAAGTCTAGAATGTAATTTTGAGAATCAAAGACAATGTGGACTTGAATTTTGAAAACCATGTTTTATTTCAAGCAAAGCTTGAGCCCTTGAAAGCCCACAGATGCTCTACCAAATCACTTCAAAATGAGAAGGGCATGTTTTGATTTTCTAACTCTTCAATGAATTCCATGTAAAAATTAAAAGTCAATTATCTATGCATTTGGATGGTTGTCACATGCTAAAGACCCTCCATGTTGTTCAATCCTTCATCTTCAATCATCATATTGTGCATAATAACACAAGCAAACATTATATAAGAGATTGTGGACATGTCCCAAAATCGGCAAGGATTTTGAACTATTGCCCATTGAGCTTGGAGAACACCAAATGCCCTTTCAACATCATTCAATGCTCCTTCTTGCATCTAGGCAAAATGTTGCCACTTTGCATCTTGGGGTTCATGTATAGTTTGCACAAAACAACTCCAAGAGGGGTACATTCCATCTGCTAACAAATAATGGCGTGGATAGAACGTACCATTCACCATGAAACCAATTCCTTCACCTCTTAATAATTCTACTACAAAAGGAAACCGATCAAAAACATTAACATCATTGTTTCCTCTGGGCACGCCGAAAAATGCATGCCATATCCACAGTGTTTGATCAACAATAACTTCAAGGCTAATGCTTCTTGCCATGTTTTTGTTTTAAAACTAACCCTACCATCCCATTGGGAAATTTTTCCAAGACCAATGCATACAATCTATTGAAATAAACATTCCTAGAAATCCTTTTTCTTCATGATCTTCATTTGTTTTTTAATGTTTGCTACAATTTGTTGTTTCAAATAATTAGACTCAAAACATGTTCGAATAGCTTTCATGAATCTTTTCAAGCACTCAAGTGTAGTGGATGCACTCTATCTATGATACTTGTTAGTATAATTTACTACCACACTATATGCTAACATTTTGATTACAATTGTGCACTTATGGATGTTTGAAAGACCTAAAAGCTTAGTAACATCTCTCTTTTGTACAAAACAAGAATTGTGCACAACTATAATTTCCATAATTTTGAAAAACAATTCTCTACACATTCGAAAACAACATTTGAAAAATCTATCATTGTAAACATGCTACAATGCAAAATAATCATGAAAATTTTGAAAATGGCCTGATTTTTTACCTCTCTCCACATTTGGTGAACGTCCAATTTTGCTACCACTATGACTATTTTATGTTTCATCCACATTTTCACCTAGTTGTTCAACCAAGATAACAAAAATGATTTGTTCATCACCATCATTTTGCAATTCCTCTTGTAATCAGGCATTGAGGTTATTTTGCACATGCTTCTAATGCTCCATGAATTCATGCAGCCAAAGACACAGAGCTATAAGTTTAGACATTGGAATTGAACTCAGACAGACATGGCTACGGTGGATGGACTTGGGATGGACACACGAGAAACCAAAGTTGCGATGCCCCTATGGGCAACATTAAACAATCAAGATTGTGTGACATTTGACACTCAGGTGGCATGGTGGATAAAAAAATGTCGGGCCTAATTTTGTGTGCACGGTGAGGTATGAGAATGGGTCACACAAATTTTACATCAAGAACCCAACACATGGGTTTACAAATTGTCATTGCCAAACCATTTTCAACTTTATTAATGGAGATGTTCTTATACAATGTTTTTACATTGTGTCATGGTGCATTCTAAGCATGAAAAACAATAGTTATGGGTTTCAAAACAAATTAAAATATAATTTATACTCATTATATTACTTTCAAACTTATTCAAATGTTAAATGAATATATTAGAAGGGTGTTCTAGAAATATAACACATGTTTTGAACATTTATTTAATTTATGATACTTATAAACATTTAAAAAAAGGATTTAGTTACATTCAAGGTGGCTCTTATTAATTGGTTGGACCTATGGTGTCCCTTGGTAGTTTTTTTTAATTTGTGTGTTTAAATCGTATATTTTGCAATATAAATCAAGAGTGAAAACATGTATTTTCACTAATATCTAGTGATTGTTGTTTATGAATTTATGTTGAAAGCGCTTATGTATGTATATGTTCAATTATCATTGTTATGATTGCATATGTGTGATGTTGGTGGTATCCTAATGATTATAGTTTTCCAACATATATAATATTTGCATCATGATTGTCAAATGCCAATCACTTAACCCTCCCTTGGGATGAAAAAATATGTTTTCATTAACTTTAATTGGAGGTTTTTGTGCTAATAGTCAATAATATTGAATCACGATTTGTTGTTGTGTTGGATTGTAGAAGTTGAAAAAAACTTTGTTAGTTCTAATATATTGTAAAATTACAAGTCTATTAAATGAATGTAAATATGATGTGTGTGTGTGTGTGTGGTTGTAATATGTTTATGATTATGTCTATTCTTAAACTTTACAATTAGTGAGACAAAAATTTAGGGCAAGTGGTTGTTGATATCCATTGATGTTGAAGGTTTTGGAAAAAAGGATGATATTGGAAGTTTCTTGATATGGGAACTAATGGTATAACATTTTTTAGATACAAAATTTCAATGATTGTAATTTTGATTCCTTCATACATCTTTGAGAAAGGTGCCAATTTTTTTTGTTTTTTTTGTTAACATTGTATGCCTTATTATGTATTGAATGTCACCATGTAACTACAATAATGTAACATTGTTGTTTTTATCATTTGAATTAATTTCTATTATACAATGGTTGATGACATTATTAATTCATTTCAAGGAACTGTGGAAATTTTGCTTTTTAATTATGCATTGATTTGCAGGTATTCCAATTTGTCCTTTGGTAGGTAGCAAGCTTTCTTAACTTTGTTTTCATTTCTAGCTACAAGATTTTTATTTTGAACTCCATCTCCCCTAGGTTGCCATTGAAAAAATTTCCCTTGTTCTTTTGTTTGTGTTTTACTTGTGTGTAGTCACAATCCAATGAGCCAAAAGGGCATTGAATGTTAGACATAATCATTCAAAACAGAAACTAGAAATTAGAACCAGAAATCTATTTATGTTTTTCCATTTGAAACCATTTTCACTCATATGAATGCCAAGAAACTCAAAGTAAAAATTCATTTAATCCAATTTTAAGTTTAGGTTTTATTTTTAGGACATTTAAAAATGAACAATTACTATTGTGTCAAAAGGAAACAATTTTGCAAAGGATTTTTCAAAGGACTCATATAATAAAACATTTTAATTGGGAAAAAATTAGACAATAAAAACGTATTAACCACACTTAGGAAACACTCATAATTTAAACTTGTGGAATTCCAAAAATTTAAAAATCTAAGGAAATTTTTGAATTGTTTTAGAAATTTATAATATTAAAAGAGTTTAACCACATATAAATGAGGCATAATGTACATGATGTATTGAGCAAATTTGTTTCTTATGATACAAAAAATATTTTTAAATGATTTTTTTTTGTATGATTTGAAATTGTACCCACCTTCATGAATAGTTGGTCTTTGGAATTCCGATTTGGGTTGAATGGAGTGCTATACTTGTGAATTTTTCCATGTATTACTAAAACATTTTTGGTGGTTCCATTATTTCCATCAATTTTGACATGCAATTCGTCATTCAACAAGTGAGACTCTAGTTTTTCCTAAGTGCATAAGGAATCTTTGGTCGTCATGATTTTGAGAAACAAATTGTATTGACTTGGGAGGGAATCAAAAATCAAAAGAACTACCAATTTTGTAGGAATTGAAAAGTTTATCCCTTCTAGATAGTCCAAGATTTCTTTTACACCTTCGAAATACTGATCCATGTTAATACTCTCATATTTCCTCATGGTCATGAGTTTCTTTAACAACATCAATTTCTTTGGATCCTACTTTAACCTCATATTTCTCCTTAGATATTCCCAACATTTGTTGGAATAGACTTTATAATGAATGGAATAATTGTATCCTTGATTGATAGGTTTATTGCATTTAAAGCTAGCTTGGACCTAATCTCTCTCTTTCTAGTGTGGTGAAAATATCTTGTGAACTTTTTACAAACTTCCAAAGATTCTTTGTTTGCAACAAATTCATCGTCCTAGAGGCCAATACAAATAGGTTTAGGGTCCTAGAGGCCAATACAAATAGGTTTAGGGTTTAGGGTTTAGTATCGAGGGGATTTTTCTGCAATCTTGTAAATATGTTTTGTGTTCACACACATTTTGAATTGTACTCATTATCACATAGCTTCCAAATTTATTACTAACTGGTTCTAATACTATATGGTAGCATTTCATATATTACCTAATGGATAGGTACATAATCATCTGCCAAGTTGACATTATCCGTCTAACAAATGAGAAGAGGTGAAGTGAGAAGTTAGTATCAATAAACCTCATTTGTCTTTGTGATGACAGTGGGTTATACTGCCTTTGGGTACAATTCCAGTGTTCACTGTCCATTCCCTTCATCCAAAATCCCAATGAGAGTGTTGATTCTATGATGGACCAGAAATGTCCTTGGATTGACATCTGGCACCCCTAGAAGCTAGTTAGAAATAAGACAAATAAGATCTCCAAGAGTTAATTTGCAAGAACAGCCACAAAAAACCTTTTTTCACCACAGGATCATGTCTTCAGTAGCCTGGGTGACAAGTCAAATTGCACTCACATATATTGATTACTCTTTCTATGGTAAACAACCAGTTGATGGTGGATTCCCTGTTCATCATTCGCAAGGACTTCCAGATCTTTATCCTAGAAGCCTTCACCACCATTTTCCCAGCTGCCACAAGACCTACTCTTTCATCTATACAGTAACAAAGATTCATTGAAGTTCAATTTGCAAGACAACACTGGAGCAAGGTGCCATTAGATGTTACAATATGACTGAAGTAGACAGTACAGAGCAGATACTGTAGCATATGCCTTGAATGAAGTGCAAGATTGGTTTGAGTCTAAATGGAAATTAGAAAGCAAAAAAGAAAGAAGTAAAATGCTGGAACAATTACCCTTGAATTTGTCAGAGGAAACCATAATGAATTACCTGAAATAGCTCAATATACAAGGATGGTCCAAGTCCAGACCAACAATCAAATTAGTGATGTACATGCTAATGACCAAATGGTAACTCTGGCAATTCTGCCTTAACTTAGAATTAGTGAACAACCATGATTAGCTTTCACTGATGTGTGACAAGGTTGTTCTGATTCATTGTACAGTTGGTGCTCTACTAAAAGTGCATGTATTCTTGTCACTCATACTTAGTAGTTGCCTAAGATGAGCTTTCCATCTAAAGATGCCCCTAAATTAGTGATCTAAAACCCAGGACTAGATTAGTGAGGGGCTGCCTAATATTTTCAAGAATGGCTCTCATTGGGGAAAAAAAACCTGACAAAGGAATTACCAGCTGAGAAATGGAACCTAAGATAATCGATAAATGTCAGTTGGTAACACAACAGACCGTGTCTCTGGGCTTTTAGGAACTTGTGATGAACCAAGCCATTCATATAACGCACGACCACGATAGAGAAACTGCCAAAAATGCATCCATATGTCAGAAAATCCAACTCTCCTCAAGCAAGACTTCTGTTTCAACATGCTTCTGTGGAAAAAAGGTCCACATTGAAAGCTAGAGCTGATCAACTTCTAAAACAGTAAAGATCAAGATTGCCCATTTATCCCAAGGTTCTCAGGAAAGAACATGTACCGCATGTTGCTTGCTGATTGTGGAGCTCTGTTGTATTACAGCTACGACATCTGGTGTAAGTGTGTCATTCTACAACCACAAGAGAAGAACACATCTGACCAGAAATTCATTCAAACATACAGCTTACACAACCATCAATCTAGCTGAAGGACCAGATAAGAAAGGTCATAGCTCAGCCAATATTGAGATGCATCTAACCACAATATAAACTGCATAATACATTTTCCAGAAGCAATGCCACATGAAAGGAACAGTGGAGAATCTCAACAAGGTTAGAAGTCCATACAGGGCACAGGAGTGGTTCAAGAGTGATGCAACAAACAGGGGTGAACTCTGAGGAGCCTTGCATACTTGAAGGCACCTCCACACCACCCATCAATGCTTCAAGTACCACTTTCCGGACCTAAATTCAGACCACCCAAGCCCAGTATACTGAATCTTGCAGGATTCACAAAACATAAATTTATGTCCTAAAGATTGTGATACACTGCACTTATAACTGAAAGTCCCAATGTGTCTCAAATCCATCCACAGCAAGCCAGTCCAAAACCACCGACAACATTCTCATAAACATATAGAGGATCCATACTGAATGCAAACTGCTTCAAGCAAAGCTGAAACAACGGAAAGAAGAATTTGATCAAGTGGTCATACCAGTGGTGGCATTGCTGCAACATATACTTGATCAATGCAAAAATGCTGACAAAGCAATCGGGCAACCTTCATTTTCTCCTGTGACACCTGGCAAATCAAAATACAGAAATTTCTAGAGTTAAGCTGATCAAGCCTAGGAGTACAGACAGGGACAATGCAGCTATGCATGGACTGCTAGATGCATGGAGGTAAGACAAAGAAGAGCATCAATTTCCCAACTTTAGGAAACAGACATACTTGTAAGAAACTTGGGGCTGCTGACCCTGCATCCATCTGAGAGGATTTTAGATCCAGAGCTTCATGAGATTGGCTGCTCCCACAAAGAAGCCCCACAATAATCTCCATCTGCCAAACAACATTTCCCAGCTGTTAAATCCTTTGCCTTTAACTCTGTCACTACTATCGTTGACACATCAAACATGTAAACTTAACCTTGATAGAATCTTCTTGGAACTGAAATCTAGCTCCTCCTCTCATGGCCCTAATTTTACAATTCCTAAACTTGACTGCATGAACCTGAAGAGTTCTTCCTTTGGTTGTGGGGCTATGCTACAACAGTAAAGGAGGTTTGCCCATCACTAAACGCCAAAGCTTTGGGAAGACTAACAGCCCCAATCTTGATGAAGTCCCCAGAGTGTTACATACATAAAGTGGTGCTAAGTATCCTCGTTCCACCATGTTATTTATGGTGGCATCAGTGACTTATTGGTTTCCCAATAAGAAATCTCCATTTCCTCACAGATGCATAAATGTCCACTACAACTCAAAGGTGTATAGAGTCAAATTGAAATCTTAGATTTCATTTAGCATACCAGATAACCAAACAAGAAAGCAGTGTCCTGATTATGGGATGCCAGTGCCACAAGGCCCCTGTACACCCAGAAAACACAATTGTCAGATGTTTCTCTGGAATAAGCAAGAATGCCAAAAAGGTAAAAAAGGGCGTGGAAACACAACATTTCTTACCTGACAACTCGAGGTTCAAGGGCTTGTTGCCAAATCAATTGATCAAGAGCTCTGTGAAAAAGTGGCTGCACATACACAATACATAAGAACACATGGAACCTTTGACCAATCAACAACTACTTGTGCTTGTAAGGGCTTGAATAACAATCTTTGGTGATATCTAGGGTATGCAGGCCCTGGACCAAAGATCAGCATCTCTGAACATATCTGGAATCATCATATGGAACAAGTCCAAACTAGAGGAACTCCTTGCCCTAGTTCTCCCAAATTTCCTAACCCTCTGGTGTTTACCTTACCAAAACGTACATCCATTTGTCACAAGACCAACCCTGACAGAACATGGCACAAAATATCAAAAGATAGCCAAGGTACCTTCAGAAGTGCCTGTTGGTGATGACTCAAGTGTGGGTTCACTAATACCTATAACAACACCCATCACAAACCATTAGAACAGTGACAGATTTTCAAGCAGCAAACAAATAACTGAAATACAAAAGCTGCTACTGTTCTCAGAAGTCCAACAATAGGTGCATATACAAAAACTACTAGTTGTTCTTGTGCAAGATAAACAGAAAAGTATGAGTAAATTTGGAGAAGTCCAAAACAGACACAAGGAAAATAGACTGAGTCTTACAACTGCTTACCATTACATCCAGAAATCTGTTCACCAGAACAAATATCAACCCAATCATACACCAATCATATATTAGTATATTCACAATGACAAGACAAAGGACACAAGACAGATCATATGGTTGGGAACATCTAACTCTCAAAGTCAAAGATAAAGAAATTTGCTTGGAAGCCGTAAACATCTGAGTTGAGGCCTGAGAGAAGAATAACAGTCTGAAAAATAAATATACCAAGGTCTGAAAACAATTCATAAGTTCTAATAGCACCAAGCAAACAATGTTGTCCTAATTCAAATTCATACTGGTGCACCCCGCAGAAATTGGTTGAGGGACTCACTTTTGTACCATAAAATCAACAGTCCACCGTCGGGCTGCTTTGCATGCTGCCTCATAGAAATTCTCAACCTGTGATTTTGAGTAAACCCAACCAAACATAAAGTCTTGTTTGAAGAAAAAACATGGAATGTCACCAAACTTCTTGACAAACAAACATGCAAATTTTGCTAATATCAAACAGAAAGAATAGTGATACTTTCTGAGTAAAAGAACATATGATTCTCCAGATTAAGCCAGAATCCACAAGGTTACATGACTCCATATGACCAAACAGCATTGGTCCAATCTGGTCGACCATTGATGCAGCAACTACATGTTACTACAGCAACTGTTCAAAACATAAACAACATCATTAATCTTCTCTTGCCCTCATAGAAGTGTGACATTTTTCCTCAAGTGATACTCTTATTAGTAGGTATTGCTTAGAAAATGAACAAGAAGAGAGGACCTAACACTTACCCCTTGTGAGAGGGCAGAGAAAACATATTCACCCAATAAAAAGATTGGCTCTGCAGATCACCAAAACATGATTTGATCACTCAAATTATTCCTATTACAGCAATCTATGTTTCGTCACAACACTTATAAATCATGGATCTGACCCAATGATTGAACTCTAGCACATGCATACAATCTCACCAAGACTAAACTGATGGTGAAACCCTTGGGAGGCTCAAATGGAGTGTGTCAGCCTGTCCTAAGATGTAAATGATAGAGAACCAGGATTGTGAACCCATGATAGAGAACCCACAAAGAGTGTGCTGCTTCTGTGAGTACCATTTTCCACTGATGAACATTCCCAGAATCTCCTCTTGAAAGATATTGATATGCAGTCTTTTAACTGTTGTTTATTTGGCATTTGCCTGACGTATCAGGGAATTAATAAAATAGTGAGCACAAGAAGTCACTTACGACTGGATGACACTGTGAAAATGCTCTCAAACTCCATAGAAGAATTGGTCCCAGCTGCACTGAAGATGGCTGATGGATTACTATGACAACATGGTAACCCTAAAGCCGCATGGCTAGCAAATAGGCAGCCAATGATTTCTGTGAAAATCCCCCTCACTCCACCACCACCACAAAGAGTTGTTCTGCTTCTGCTTTTGCCATCACGAAAGGTTGACAACAGATGGACCCTCCAGATTTTCTGAATCCAATCAATCACCAGCCTGAAAAATGTGAAATGCCATATTCTTGAACAGGTTTCGTACAAATTTGATGAAATTTTCATTTTCACGTGTAACTATCAAGACTTTAAGGTGGCAGGTGTTCAAACTAGATGTGGCAATGTGCTGCCTGATGTTCATTGCAAGTGAACAAGAGGTACATGTTACTAAGGCTCGATGCAAATTGTTTGTGAACATGGAAAAAGCTTAGCTTGAGCTGGGAACCAAATTGCAAGTAACAACTGCAGACCTAGCTAAATTATGTTGCCTGCACTTTTTTCTTTAAAATTCATCTTGCATTCAAATGACCTAACTATATGATACAGATCCATTATTTTTCATGACTTTGTTTGAATCTCTGCCATAAGAGGTAGAACAATTACCCAATAAGCCGCTTGTTTACTACTAGGGTGGCCACTCTTGGCTTTCCCTTTGTTGCCGATTTCTGTAGCAACTCTGGGCTTAAACTATTTCTGCTCCTAGTAGGGGTAGCAGCATTGTAAAGATATTTGGCTGGCTGTATATATGTAGGAAGAAAACTTCCACATTTTCTTTCCCAAAACAAAAATGTTGCCAAGTCTAAAAGGGTGCAAACTGAAAACCCTAATGCAAAGAGAGGGACGTGCAAATAGCCAGGATTAGGAACCTTACTTGGCCGTGAAAAGACTCCAGATTCCAGCTTCCGAAGCTTCGTACCCTGTGTGTTCTTGCTTTAGAGACCTCTACAGAAACTTATAGGCAAACCCTCTTGCGCAAACCCTAAACGCTGTGCACGAAAAGGCAGAAAACGAGAACACCCTCGTACCAGAGAGCTTGGCAAGAGCGGTTGTTCCATAGGAAACCGATGATCCGATGGGTGGGACCCTCTGGAATAATGGGTGACGAGGTCAGGCGAAACCCTAAAAACCCAAAGCCCTAACAAAAAGGCTGAGGTCCTTGCGCTGTGGTTTCTCTCTCTCGTCTCTTTTGCTGCAGAGCAGCAGTCGTGCCGTGTGCGATATCTTCTCGTCGCTCCTCCATCGTCATCAGCAACCATGGTACTTACGCTGACATTTTCTATTCGTTTCGTTTCACTTCGTCTTCTTGATGAGAGGGACTTTTTGTATTTGGGCCTGAAATATGGAAAGTTAGTTATTTTGGTGTCTTGATTTTTCTTGTGTGTTGTTTGTTTCGATTGGTGTCTGGTCTTGTCTTCTGTGTTGTTGGTTCCTGGGAAGAAACGTGAGGTAATGTTTGAAGCGTTGGGTCTTGTTTCAGCAGCATGTTTCTTTGACTCGGAGTTGTGTCAGTCCTTCGGTGATATTAGTATTCTCAGACTTTGGAAGATGTTTTCTTTGGCGGCTTCGGGGTATGTGTCGGTCTTTCTGTCTTTAAAAGGCTTTTGGCCTCGACCTTAGATGAAAGGTCCCACCCTCACTCTGGTCTTGTCTCATGAAGGTGTTTGTACTTGGTAGAGAGACACAGTCCAGTAGACTCCAGTAATCTCGAAATGTGCATGTAAGTATTTTTTACAAGCAGCATGAGTGTTACAAATCGGTAGCCCTGGTGTAAGGGACCTACATATTGTATTTGTTTCTGGTATGATGGGCACTCAAATCAGGGATCAAGCTTCAATTTCATTGCTTTACCTGAGCATGCCACTCAAAGACGTCTTGAACATTCCTTTCTGTAGTTTGAGTATTTGTAAACCCTGGGTCTATGTTATGTTTACAGTTTATCTTGCCAAATTATTTTATTTTATTTTATTTTTTCGTTACTTCACAAGATAAGACACCAGGACTGTAGTGCTTAGACAACATTTGGAATTCAGGGTTTATACTTCTGGGCTTTTTTTAGGCAGCATGTTAGCTTGACTGTTGTATGTTTGTCTGCAGGGTAAGGGAACAGGTAGTTTTGGCAAGCGCCGGAACAAGTCTCACACACTGTGCAGGCGCTGTGGTCGCCGCAGTTTCCACATTCAGAAAAGCCGGTGCTCAGCTTGTGCTTATCCTGCGACACGCATCCGCACCTGTAAGTTCTTGATCCATTACTTGTCTAACTAATTGGACCATGGATATAGTATGCTTGGTTGTGAACTGCTGTGAATTTTCTCTTGCAGGGTGTCTTGATTGTAGGTATTTCTTAGAAACATTTTGTGTCAATAGTAGTAGTGATTTTTGTATCTACAACCAATATTCAGAATTGAATTTGTGGTGATTTCTGCCATTGGTCTCCCTTTTGTTTGCGCTTTTTTCACAGACAACTGGAGTGTGAAGGCCATCAGGAGGAAGACAACAGGAACAGGTCGCATGCGTCATCTGCGAAACTTGCCCCGTCGCTTCAAGAACAATTTCAGAGAAGGTATGCGGCTTTCATAGTAGCAGAATTAACCATGCTTCTCTCTCCTTGCACAATCATTCAAAATTGCAATCTGCAATACCTATGCCTCCATTCACAGTGAAGCTGCTGCTCTCCATACACTTTCTCTTCTCTTATTACACTGTTTTCAAAATTGCTGGACTTGAAACATTATGATCTGTTTTGTCTGCTTTGACAAGTACATCTGCTGTGATGCAGGGTCCCAGGCACCACCAAGGGTCAAAGCAGCTGCAACTTAAAACTTGCCTTGTTGAATAGTTAAAGGCTGGAATGTAGTCGTCGGAGTGATGCCCATTGGCTCACCTAGTTGGGAGCTGATTGGGAGCTGATGTAAGGATAAAAGGCAATTTGCAGGGATTTGTTTCCTGCTTCTGGCTTTGTTGGGTGAATGAAGCAGTTTTCAAGGCTACAATGCTAGTTTAAGAGCAGTTTTACATGAGAATTGGTTTGAAAGCATGCCACTCCATTCCTCTTGTTGCTTGGCAAGTTTTGCATTTGACAATATTTAGTGCACACATCAGATCGCATTGATGCACCCACTGTTGTTTGACACACTCTAAAAGTACTTACGGATTAGGATTAATATAAGTGTCTTTTTGTGTTCGCTATGCATATCAGGTTACAATTTGCCAGTTTCTTATGTTATTGTGCTGAATTGATGTACTTAATCTCAAAGAGAACCTGAAAGTGACTTCCAGCAACCAAACCTGTGAACTAAATCATTTTACATGAATTTGAGCACCTCAACACACACACCTTTTACAGGTATTGAACTAAACCCTTGTACATGAATGTGAGCTCATTTGTATTTCCTCTGATACCACAACTTGGATGGGCTGACTTAAAACCTTCTTGTGTCTTTTGTTTCCAAGTTTCACCTTCTTGCAGCTCATGCAAATGCTACCTTACCTGAAAACCTGGCAAGATTTGTAATTGACTTCTTAAGCAATCTGGCAATGGACTACAAATGTAGGCATTCACCTCTTGATTTGAGAGGCAGGTCTCTTACAAGTAGGACCTTGACTCAGGGAAACTTGCTTTGAATCTCGAGAGAAGTTCTTTGGGCAGTGGCTGCTTGCTCAGGAGTTTTCGGCTATGTTCTTTGAGGCATGCTAGCACTTCCTTTTCATGGTCCACAAGTGCCAGGACCCCTTTCCCCATCCACAGAGGTTCATAGACAAAAATCAAACCACTTGTTATCGTCAAAATTCATTTTGCAAAAAGTGAAAGAGAGCAAATATCAGCAGGAAAAAGCGACCACAATAAAACAGAGCAATGTCACATACCAAGCTCAATTTCATGGCCGTCCTCATCCTGGCCATTCTCAGCCTCCTCAATAGCTTCTTCCTGTAGCTCACGGGCTGTCTTTGCGTATCGCTGCAAAAACTCTTCCTCAGTTTCTTCATGTTCATCATTTGAGTTGGCAGACTCCGAACCCTACAATGCAGTAGACTAGTCATTCCTCTTGAGCAACATATCCAACTTTTCTTTAGTGTCCCATTTTCCTCAAAGTGATTTGACAAAGCTGTATTGCCTACATGTGGCCTGTCCCATCTCCTAGGACAGATAACTGACATTCATTTTCAAAGGATAGGTTTGATAAGGCAATCGTAGACAACTTGCAAAAGGAAGATACGACCTTGGCTTGTTTAGAATTTATGTTCAGCAGTATAAGACATACATCTTTGCTGTCACTGTCTCCATCATCATCTTCATTGTCGTCAGATCCAGATTCTGAGTGACTTTCATCAGTCTCTGAGGAGTCTACCAGCTCCTTGAGGTCAACTGTAGCTTCTAGGAGCGAGCAGAGGCAATGGTGCGCTGCCTTAAATACCTTCCGGCACCGTAATGTATCAGAATTGATCATGTACACCAATACTTTCTGCAAACCAATGACTGTCCCCAGCACACTAACTCCATATCAGTTTCCACAATGTCCACCACGCTAATTTTAGGGAAGTGCTATAATCTCAGCACCAGCTGTGAGAAATGAAGAATACTCAAAAGCTTGCATACTAGTGTCAGATTTGCTCATCAGGATGTGGAAGCTTACCAGCAAGTTTCATCTCTGACTCCAATGACAAGCCTGGGTCAGATGCACTTTCAGCTAACCCAGCCAGTGCCTCAGCCCATGTTAGCAAGCCTTGAGAAGCACCGTCTTCTGTTACATTACTACTGCCATCTTCTTCAACTGACAGGATCTTCACCACAGGTTCAGGTAGGATAATGAAACACATTGTGATCAGGAGGATGAGAGGCTTCGCCAATGGAACATTTACACTTGTCAGTTGCTGGAAGCGGTGTGTAGCAACTCCACAGAAGCGTGGAACAAGAATGTTTGAGGTCCCTTCTCCTTCAAATGAGAGTTGAGACACATGCAAGAGGGCATGAGTACAGCGGCATGCACGCCAGCAGGCTGTTGGGTAGCCAGATTCAATGGCTGTGGTGAGGAAGGTTACCAAACATTCAAGGATGGACCGTTGGGCAACCTGAGGTGCCGGTCGAGGTGGTATCCCAGACTTTGTAAAGTGGAGCATGGGACACCTTCCCTGCAAAATAGACTGTAGTTAAGCCCCTTGACAATCCCAAGTTTGTGAAATGTTTATTGTAGCACTTTGCCTCTTCCTCAACAATACTAGGGAACCCAGTTGAGGAGTTTGCCCTTGTTTAATGCTATGTTTGAGCTTCAGCACTAAAGCACAGGGAAATGACATCCCTCCCCTATACTGCTGTTTCACGTGAGCATGATTTTGTGAGCATGAGATGCAGATAGTACAGGAGAAGGTGTTCACTCTCCATCTCTCTGGGTATATTATTACAAGGCCACTGCAAGCAGGATGACGTGAATAAATGTGTGCATACGACAACTCTCTTGAGAGCATAAGATTTTGACCTCCAAATTTCCAAATCAAACAGCCTCAAGAACTAAAGAACAGGATCTAGATGGACCTGCAAAGCAACAGCTTCCTCTATGGAATCAAAGACAGCTTCATCTTCCTCTTCTTCCCATGCATTCCAATCTGCCACCAGATTTGCCCATACTTGCAGCAGTGGCTCCACTTTCATGCTCATAGCTGCTGTTGAGTCTGGGGTGTACCTCAAGGTTGCAGCCAAAAGCACAGACGCATCACTCAAGCATGATGGTGGGGGTGTAGCTTGTGTTTGATCAACCTCCTGCATGAATGACACCAAGCATATGCTATTGTATGTTGCTGATGCAAATTGTAGATCAATCTATATAAGGCAATTTCAAGTGCTCTGGGCAGAGTTTTGCATCCATTCTGTGAACAACAAGATGCTCCTCATCTTATTTTTACCTTCTCACAAATAAGAGTTTTCTGACAAAATGTTGAAGCAGCTCACTAATGGATTTACAGACCTCTGCAGGCATCAGCCATGCTCGCTGCAAAAGCTCAGAAAATGTGTTAGCTACTGTTGCACAACCAGTTTTCCAGTTGGCCAGTGCCTTGCCATCATCCTCATCTTCATCAGGCTCTGCACCATCCCATGTCTGGGCCAGCGAGGCCACTGCCGCAAACCCAAGTTCAACCATCTGTTCAACACATGGCGCACAGTTTAGGGCAAGTAAGAACATGGTTGGCAGAACATAGGAATCCTCAAGAAACTGCTTTTGTGAAAAAGGGATGGTGCTTCAATACCTGGGGCCAGGGTTCAGGATGAGGAGGGATGTGCTTGGATATCTCCCCTTGGACTGCAGCGGCAACAGCTGATACATGTGGAGCAACATGGTCCTCCCCTGCCTCTGCAACTGTAGCCAAGAGCTGCAAAGAGATTGTTGCCTCTCCTTCTTCTTGCTTGTGTGCTCCAGCTACTGTAGCTTGTAGTAGGGGCAACCATTGCGTGGGCTTATAATCCTCCTGCAACTCCAGCCAAGTTGCTGTTCGATAGAACTTCTAGTGACATTTACAGTATATCTGATGACAAGGGACTGTCAGGTGACACCTTAATCATGCATTTGCTTTGTAGACCACTGTATCTGCAGCAAAAAGCCACTATCCAGAGGACTTGTTCACAACAAAGAGTGAAGGGAAACTTGAAATCAAAACCTGAAGGAGTGAAGAGAGGGCTGCTGCAGCAGATGCTCTCACAGGCCGCCAGGACACATTGCTAGCATTGGGTGCTTGCAGTGCCTTCAGTAGTGCATGATACACTTCTTCACTCAGTTCCTATTCCACAGAATAAGTGACTTCCGGGTTAGGGGAGACATTACTGTTATCATTCAACCAATGTTCATTTTGTCCAGGGAACTTTTCCTGGCATATTGAAGTTTGGAAAATTGTGGTTGGTGGGATTAGCAAATCAAATGCCAGAATGCCATTACCCCCTCATTGTGCCTCAAATAAAACTCAAAACCCTTATCATTGCTGGAGGAGGAGTTGGAGACCTATAAGATTGTGGAGAGTGTGAAGAGTTGCAGGACACAAAATGCAATCGTGTGAGTTTGATCTGCATTGCAGCTCAGAAAGGTAAAAGATGAGAAGATTGTTACAGTAAGTCTCCTTCACAAGACTATAACCCCAAAGACTCAACAATGCTGCTCCCTTTTAAGAAAGAAAAGAACTTGCTTACCTCAGGCAAGCAAAATGCCAGCTCCCCCAGCAGCCAGTTGGCATTAGCCAGGACATATGGAGTGGGTGATACCATAGCATATAATGGAAACACTTTAGTTTGGAGCAGTGCAGTAACTGTTTCAGCTGATTGTGTGCGCAGGAACTGCATCACTCAAAGCATGAATTACATTTGTGTCAGGAAGCTAGGTACTTAGGCACAAAACTAACAGAGCATCCAAAGCAGACTTCTTGTAACAGCTGAGTGAACTACTCTCATTTCATAAAATTTAGGCAGAAAATACAAGCACTTGCATGCACTGTGCAACATGTTTTGCATAAACTGGGCTTTCCATACCCTTCAAATTTCAAGTTAAACCCATAATGGTCCCTTTTAGCTTTTAGACTCAATGCTTTACAATATCACAGCAAATTGAGTAGTTCTGTGCATCTATTGTATCCAGGCATATTATACTCTGACAAGCAATCAGTAAAGTCACATGGAATATTCAAAGTCTAGACTTTGAAATCATTGATATTTGGACAGTCTAGTCAGCAGAGAAAGAGCCAAAACCTGGTGAATGCCACCATAAGCCATCAGTGCACCATAATAGCTGCAGGCACCCAATGCAAAGGTTACATGCCAAATCTGCAGTACAGATATCTGTCTTGAATATTGTTACACAGCTTAAACTGCAGCAGGGTTTCTGCTGTTTGCTGCCAAATGCCTCCATGGCTTCTGTTGGATGCTTTGGTCAATGGAGCACAAGCAGGCGAAGCATAGTTTGTTGGCAAATATGACAAACTATACATGATTGGAGCAAGCCAGCTCCCATGATGATATCTCCATGATTATGGATTCAATGAGGTGGAACATGATTCTCAACAGAACCCATACACATATGGAGAGTCTATAGTACTCTTTAACATATACATAAGCCTACTAGTCATGTCAAGATTTGAGCTTAACAAGCAAAAAGACAATGTTTGCTAGCAAGTAATATCTTGGGTGGTTGTAGAAGTGATGACACTCCATGGATTGGAAACATGAGCTGATAGACATACTTCAGAACTTGTTCTGAGCTTAGTGCAGCTCCATCATCAGGAAGTGGGAACTGGGACAAAAATGGCATCACCAAAATTTCACCTGCTGTGCCCTGTCCATCCTTCCCTTTGCCTTTCCCCCCTTTCTTCCGCTTTGTGGCAGCTGCTTTTTTTGTCCCTCCACTAGTTGGGGGTCCCTGTATGACTCAATCCAGAACAAACAAGCACATTTGTGTGTTCTGAAGAACCAGAAAAGAGAATAAGGAAAATTCTAAAAAGCTGATGATGTGAAATAAGCAACCAATAAAACTGCAGTCTGTAAAAGAGCTGAGCAAATCTTTAGAATGATGAAATGATGTACAGCATATGGCAGAAACTATACTTTAGCAGTGGCAATGAGACCCAGCAGGTTTAACGCACTTTGCCGTGGTGTCAACAGGTCTTCTTTCCACCCACTCGCTTCATCCTGCATATAGCTAATAATTAGATACCACAGTATTCCTGGTGGTTAGACATGATGCAGCTAGGCTTTTGTGTGTGCAATCCAATTGCAGAGGTTAATGCCCAGACTGGATCAACATGAGCAGGAAAATCTAGGAGATCAAGCCAGAACTACAGTAGGATTCCATTGCAACAAAAAACCAGAACTAGCTGTGACAAGATGCTGAGCACTGGTATCATCCTCGGAAATTGAGACGCATCTCCATATACCATATCAGATGGAAGGTTCTTGCGAAGGTATTCATCTTCATCCTCCACCCACTCCAAAATATCCTGCAGCACCAGTATGAGCATCAGAACACAGCCTTCAATCAGCTTAAATTGAATTGCAAGTGATCATCAGAGGCTCAAGTCATAGCAACAGTCCCATACTCGAACCTTCTCATTCATCTTAAGAGCAGGGAAGATTGCATTTTCAACAAGATCCAAGAACTGAGGTGCCATGAGTCGCCATCCCTGCCATTCCAAGCAATTGAACACATACCTATCAGAACTCTTGATTCCTAAAGTGTAATGGAAGGAAGAAGTCACAGATCATTTGGTTTACTCAAAGCTTAAAAGGGTTTAGCACAGACAGAACAAATACTCTGAGTTTTGTAAGGAGTTGTCAACAAGAAATATGTTTCAAAGAGAGTTCATAGAAAAGACTTTAAGGGGCACTTACAGGTCCTGTCTCGAGAATATTGGCAACTAGGTCAAATGCCAGAGATACAATACGCTCTTGCATTGGATGGACATCCTGTACAGTACACCTTCTTTAGTAAGGTGCTAGTCATACAAGGAAAAAGGTAAGACTTGCAGAATATTCTTAGGTTTGGATATTTGTTGGGTTGATGATTTGTGTAAAGGAAATCCTGGAATTGTAGATCCAGCCAAAAATTGCTGCTTAGACAATTCAGATTATTTATTTTTTATGACACTGAGCAGACTAGTTCTTTCATTTGAGATAAACTACTGGTCTGCTGACCTTGGCATTTGCACTTCTTGCCACAATCTTAAGTGCTGTATTTGACATTGGAGGTAGATACCTACATCAATTCACCCATCATGCTCTGATTTACACTCTTTCTATTTTCAGAAGCAGAAAAACTGCATCATGGGAGAGTGCAAAAGTTGGATGTCAGATGGGCTAGTCAACCCATGAAAATATGATTTGAGGCTTGTGGTTTGTCACAACTCTTCAGATGCTTCCAGTCTTAAAGAATGCACGCATGTATGTTAGGGGACATTCTTGATCATAATTAATTATTCAAGTCCTTTTGTTTCATATGACACAGGGCAGATCAGTGACCTTCACAACTGGTTCCTCCATTGCATAGTGAATGCTCTACAGTCAATTCTCTAAGCATATCTTTGTAGCAGCATACATATATAGCTGTCATTTATTGACAAGACCCACATTTAGAGCATTTGGAAACAGCTATCAAGTAATCTCAACCTGAAGATGAACTGGTGAGTATTCAGATATTCAACAAAGTACAGGGATGCAGTTACTGAGGACCAGGATGATCACATCTTTTTATGAGTGAAGGGGAAAAGAATATTACTTGTCCACATGCTTTCTATGTCGAGAAACTAGATTGCAGCAAATTTGAAGGGCTCGCTTCCAACATTTGAGTCTGGGCTGCTGCTCTGGAGAATCCATCCTCTTCTCCAGCACCACTGTATCCAGCAAGACCATGAGGTCATTGAACCATTGCCCCAAACATGCCAGTATTGAAAGTGGCATATGTGACTTCATCTGTGATACACCCCCCATTTGCAGGAAATTGAGGCTTTGTTGGTGAGTTCCCATGTACAGGCACCTTCAAAGACTTAATGATCGCATCTAGACCAGATCAATACCATTCCTTCACAGCTGTGCAAACTGTATGTGCACTGTCATAAAACTTCTTATTAAGGAAAACTTTTATAAGCCAGCAACTTCACTGCTACTGGAAAGAATCAATCAATAGAAAAATTACAGTGAGGTGGATAGCCTTGCAAAGAACCAGCAGGATGTTGTCATGCTGTGCACACCCCTCATCTTTTGAAGTTGCCACCTGCAACACAATTAAACAGTCCAAGAGGACTAAATCTTAATATAATGAGCTGGACAGAAATTAAATATTACAGGATGCTAACTCACCTAAGGAGAAGGGTCTAGAGGTCAAAGGTCTAGAGGTTTAAGAAACCCTTACTCCAGAAATATCATCACAATGTTAGCTTGTCATAGGCTTGTCATAGGAAGGGTGGCAGACTTCAACCTCCAACATACAGTACCTGCTGCACAAGATGGTGGAAAATAGCATGCAGGGGCCCAAGGAGCTCCTTGGAAATCAGCTCCAGCTGCTCAGGAACCGGCTCATGTGGCACAGTGGGGTCCAAAAAGTACTGCAAACCAGCCAATCCAGAATTCTTTTAGGAAGTTTTCACCCTTTGACACATCAGACTGCTTGGCCCACATCTGGAGAACACCCATCTCTGATAGTGTCTGACTCAGGTTTGCTACATTTATTGACAACTTTTTGTAGAGGTGATGTCATGTCCCAACTTTCTTACAAAATCTGCTCTAAATAGTCCTTGAATCAGAACACACGAGATGTGACAATGGCTTGGACAGTAATGACCGTGCAATAGCAAACCTGGAAAGGTTTGATGACAGTTTGAAGGCTGATAAGGACATTGAGGGTTTTTAACTCTGAATTCCCTGTTCCATCCATCAGGTCACTGTTGTGTATTGCAGTCTTCAGAGCTGGCACAAGCTCTGGCCATGTCATTTTCTTTGCAAAGTCACTTACTGCTACCAGCCGAAACTGCAGCCACAAGTGAAAACTGACAGTAAATCCAGGTGGGTCAACCTCACTCATCTGTGCAAGAGACAGAAACCTCCTCTCAATTTGAGGTATAGTGGTTCAAAAAAAGTCTAGGTGCACCTTAGATTATCAACCCCATGCACCCTCAGAAAAGACTGTCTAGCTGCATTTATGACTGCAGTAAGTCTAGGCTGGTCAAGGAGGTTGGAGCAGTGACAAACATTTTCTGCCAAGAGCTTGAGCACAAGACCATCAACGCGGAGCAGAACCTCCACTAGCTGGTTTCGAAATTCAAGCTTCTCCTCAAGAGAGAGTCCATCTTCCTGCTGATTCCAATGAGTTTTCAAGAAATTCTTCAGGTATGTAGCAGCCGCCACTCGCAGACCTTTATCCTGACCCCCTGCAGCCATTACAGAGGGCCAGTCTACCTGAAGATTTGTACTTGCACAATTTGGTACAAACTTACAATTACATCCAGACTGTGTTACTGCAAAGTTGTCTCAGAGAGAAGGGAAGTGAGGAATGATCGTTAGGATCTTGAACATATCAAACGGCCGATGCTTACCAGCAGAAAGCATGAGAAGGCAGAGAGCAAATTTTGGCATGTTCTGAGCATCCTCCAAATGTGCAGTAGCCGTCCGCACAGCAGCCTCCTGCGTCCCCGCTGTGTCGATCAGCCAGGTTGCAATCTGCTCCTTGCCGACACTCGCCATCTCCACCATTGCGTCCATGTTGCCCTGCTCTTTCTCCCTTTTCCGTTATAAAAGCCACCTAAACACCACCGGTTCCACGCACTACAAGCTCCAAGTGAAAACGCTCCTCAAACTCCGCCAATTCCACATTCGCTGGTAGTGTACCGGACACTGGATATCCATGACAGCCAAAAGGAACCGGAGATCATAAATTCTGAAAGTTCCGGGATGCGCATTCTGTGTCTCGATCTTCTCTGGAGGAAAAAACCAAACAAACAAACAAGACGATAGCAAGCCCTCAAATGTTACGTGATGAAATCGCCAAAGAAAATCAGAATTCCAGTAAAATCAAGACAGGGAAAGACGAAACGGACAGAGAGTAGAGGACTGAAATGGACCCAACGGGAGAGGCGGTGAAAGAGAAGGGAGAAGAGAGATGCACCTTCTTGATCACCAAGAGAAAGCTTGCACGAAGAACGAACCAATGCCAGCAGCACAGAGCACCAAAACGAGAACGGAAAAAAAATAAAAAAAAATAGAAAAGTGTCGTGCTCAAAAAATCTGAAACTCTGAAAACGCCTTCACAGATCTGCAGCAACAAGATTGCAAGGATCTGATACGCACCAGCTCGCAAACGAAGCTCCCAAGCGACGCCATCTCCTCACCCCGAGAACTCCCCCGCGAGGAAGACGAAGCTGCGTCCACCTGTTTACAACCCATAATCAGGTGGCAACACTGGGGCTATATAACTAAACCCTCTCGTGTTCCAAGCAGCAGCCACCGGTTTAGAAACAGGTGGCAGCGCCAGGCTCTGATACGAAAATGCTCGCATGCAGATCGCTTCGGGCAGACTCTCATCATATTCGGGCAGTTTGTAAGTGGGCTGACCCCACCTTCCCCCTCCCCTCCCCCACCCAAACTTTAAACCCTAAAACCTTAACCACCTTGCTAGATGCTTATCAAGGATTTTGTTTGTAAGGTGCTAAAATTCTTTAAAAAAAATTTGTCTAATTTTTTGTACACATGAAAATATTGGTTTTCATATGTCCAATCTTGGCTTATAGTTTTAAGAAGGATCATGTTCAATGATTTATTTTTTTTTAATTTCAAAAAACATTGTTATAATATTTCCACATGCAATTGAGTTTAAATAAATTTGGTCTTGTGATTTTATTTTTCTTTTTTCTAAACTTAATTTTTAAAATAAAATCTTCAATAAAAATGACTAACGATGAAACAAAAAAACACCACCAACGCCCCTCCCCCCCCCCCAATCATTGGTGGTTTTCATCCTAATATATATGTTTTTAAACCTTTTTTAATGGTTGTTGTTTTTTCATCTTCCTTAATTTACTTTTTCAAGCAATGCTCGCAAATCAACCACGAATGCAAAGTCTTATTTATTTTGGCATCAATCAAGTATTTGAACCCTAATTTTCATGTTTTTGAAAACGGAAGGAGATTGAATTTTATTCTTTGATGCATAAGCAAATTAGGAGTGCAATAAGCCTACCCAAATCTCATCTAAAATTTGTTTATGGACCAAAAACCAATTAGGATGGAAATTTGGGTTGGATGTGGCCTAGAAAAATTAAACAGATGACCTGAAAATTGAAATCAAATAAAAAAATTGAGGTGAAATTAATTCAATTTTTTTCAAACATATGACTAAAACTATGGATTTCATTCATAGAATAAGTATCGTGAATGTTCATTAAAATTGGATTGAAATTGAAATTCAATCAATTATAAATGAAGCCACTAATGTGTATTCATGAACCTTGAAAAATCATCTCATTCTTCATATGGTTTATATAGTTCAATTTGACATATCTCAAAATATATGTCATTTCAATCATTTATGTGCAAATATAATTGATTTTTTTATCAATATTGAATAATTTAATTTTCAATAGTTATGAAAATTGCCTTCAAAGTAAATGCAATTTGCTTCATAAATACTTAGTGTAAAATTATAAATATACTTGTTCAACTTCAATTTACATGGTAGAATTGATTTTCTATTTACATTAGAACATATGAAGACGAGGAAAGCATTGGGCAAAAAGGTTGAAGTTACACGTGTAATTTAATTAAATAAAAAAAGGAAAAAATTTGTCATGTCAAACTAAACACAAAGATGAAGGTCAAACAAAATGATGATATGACAAAGTGTGGTTAACACCCTTCAATGGCACATCTATATTTACTTGATTAGCTAAATATCTTGAGTTGAAGATTTTGTTTCGAAATTTATTCATATGGTCATTTGATTAACAACCTCAGTTGAAAAATATATATAGTTTTTTATTTCAAAAACATTTAACATTCCTAACTTGAGAAAATTTTATAATATTCAAATACATAAATCTAACAATGAAATTATATATATGCCCTTTGTTACTTACATATCTTTTAGTGATGGAATGTTTTTGTTTCAAAAGAATTACCATTGGGCTTAAAGATTCACATCTTCTATTTTTTTTTATGAAGGTCACATAATAAAACTTAGGACAAATTGTCATGGAACTTGTGAGCAGTGTGTAGGAGGCGTGCCTTATTGGCCTTGGCATGATCTACTCAAACTAAAAATGTGTCATCTTCAAAGTTGTAGCAGTGGTTTGCTCTTTGATCTTTGAGTACATCGAACAAACATAGGGAGGATGTTTCCCTCTTGAAGCTCCCGGAAGTTGCAAAAGGAGCATTTTAGCATGTTATCGTTTAGACTAGAAAACCTAGCCAAATTAATTAAACTTAAAGAATATTAAATTTGGACTCAAAGACCTTGATTTAATCTAAGTTTGGGGGACATAAGCATCATTGGGTGAACCCACTAATAACCATTTCTAAGAAAAGTAAAACTAGTAAAATTGATCAAATAATATTTTTGATCTTCTTGTAAAATATATGTTTTTATTCATTCATTTATTTTCATTATTCATTGGTGTTTATACATTGCATGCCAAAGTATACGACTTTAAATGTTCATTGGAGTAAAAATAGTGAGATCTATTATAAATTTATGTTCTTAATTTCAGTGGACCTTCTTATAATCATGTTCTTAACCTCCAAATTCTCATAATTAAGTTATACTTCTTCAATTAATTATTTAATTAAAAATAGATAAAATGCCATCCAAGGTATCTTTTTAAATTATTTTTTAAAAACCTCAAACACGTTTCAAATTTATGTTTTTAACCAAAAGTTCAAAGAATGTAAACATTGTGACATTTCTAAAACTTTTCTTCAATGAAATGATAATTTAAAAATTATATATATATATATATATATATATATATATATATATATATATATATATATATATAAATTATATA